>OLFX01002676.1_pt1 | contig 13925 bp, 12 predicted proteins | sample 1605091 | NCBI WGS metagenome assembly OLFX01 (sample SAMEA3888906, study PRJEB22519) | human gut metagenome | biome: human gut; feature: human-associated habitat; material: faeces | place: Denmark | collected 2012
AACTTCTTGTTCAAACTTATCACTTCCTTTCAGGCAAAGAAAAAGACGCAAGCCATATCTTATGACTCACGCCTTACTTCGCTCACAATATTCTATTTTTATCAGTTACCCGCCAGATTGATTACTGGCATTCCTCATACATAAATCAATTCTTTAAGGATAATCTCTTCCGCAATTGCTCTGTGCTGATTAGCAGCTCTTACCCATGCCATTTGATCTACTTCTTTGTCTGGCAATGGTTCTTTTTCTTCCAACTGCTTCAGGATCACTTCTTCCCGTTCTCTGGCTGCCTTATCTACTTCCAGAAGATGCTCTCCAATGGTGTCCTGCAGAAGCATCACCTGATAGGTTGAATTTCGATGATTCTTCAGATAATCTCTGCGAAGAAAACCATACTTGCCAAGTTGCTCCATCTGCTCACCGGATTTATAGGTGAGATTCGGGATCAGATATCCATTTACATTTGTATACGTTAATTTCATTTTATTAGCACTCTCCATTTCTCATCATTTTTTGACCACAAATTTACGACATTTACGACAAATCTGACACTGCTTTACAATACCAGACAAAATGACTGATGCCCCAGAAAGCCTGTAAAACAGCCACTTTCGGGATACACAAGGCAGGACAAAAATCGACTTCCATTATCAAGAGGTGAGTGCTAATTTTCTGTGAACTTTTTGTGAAATCCTGTAATTGCTTGATTTTATGGCATTTCAAGCGTTGTTATCGTCCAACTACGCATCATTTTCCTTGATTTCCCCTGTTTTCTTCCCGAAGTACCGGCATCCGGAAGATCTGCACGACGAGCGGAATTACCATGATAAACCACACGAGCGGCTCCGCCACAATGACACCGGTGTAGCCTAACATCGGCACAAGCGTGGCGGCGATCACGATTTTCCCGACCATCTCAAGCGAACTCGAAATGAGCGGCGTGATATGATCGCCCAGTCCCTGCATGGCGTTTCGGAGCACGCAGATCACCGCCGTCACATAGTAGAACAGCGTGTCGAATTTCAGGTAGTTGGTCGCATTTAAGATCACAACCTCATTCGTGCTTCCCGTCACAAGATATACCAGCCATCTGCCAATCGTGTAGCTCGCCACCGCGGAAAGCGTACACCAGATGCAGGTGTAGAAAATGCCGAGCCGGATGCCTTTTTTGACCCGGTCGATCCTGCCCGCGCCCAGATTCTGTCCGCAGTAGGTCGCCATCGTCTGTCCGAAGACGCTGAACATCGTCATAAAAATCTCGGAAATTTTCCGCGCCGCCGTGTGCGCCACGATGATGTCCTGCCCCAGCTTATTGATCGCCGTCTGGAGTGTCAGCGAGCCGATATTGACCAGCGAGCTCATAAAGCCCATCGACAGCCCCGATCCGAGCATGTTTTTCACCATCGCCGTATCCGCATCCCGGAAATCCTCCTGTGCAAGACGGAGCATTTCATACCGTCTCAACATGTAGATCCAGCAGATCACAAACGCCAGAATCTGTGCCAGAACCGTGGCGGCGGCAGCTCCGCGCACACCCGCCTTTAACACCAGCACGAACAGAAGATCTCCCGCGATATTTAACGCCACCGACACTGCCAGAATCACGAGCGGCGTGACGGTATCCCCGAGCGCCCGAAGTGCTGCGGCACACGCGTCATAGAGGAATGTCGCAAGAAGTCCCGCTATGATGATAAATATGTAAGGTCCTGCCACCGGAATCAGATGCTCCGGCACATTTAAAAACCGCAGGATCGGCTGTAAAAACACCAGTCCTAGCACCGTCAGCACGACCGAGATCACCGTTCCGAGCACCAGGGAAGCGGCAAACGATTTTTTCACGCCCCGGATATCCTTCGCGCCGAACCGCTGCGCCGTGATGATGGCAAACCCGTTCGCCAGTCCGAGCAAAAAGCCGATGATGAGATTGCTGAGCGTCGTCGTTGCACCGACTGCAGCGAGCGCATCCTCCCCGAGAAAAGAGCCGACAATTCTCGTGTCGGTCACACTGTAGGTCAGCTGCAGCAGATTCCCCAGAAATATCGGCAGTGCAAACGCAAGAATCAGCGTTGACGGTTTTCCTTTTGTAAGATCTTTCATTCGACCGGTCTCTCCTTTTTCGCTACCGGCTTGCGCCGGATTCTGTGATACTGCGGGCGGAGCGTCACCTCCGACACCGCCACGCCCTCTCTCTGCTCCACGATATACGCCACCGCGTCCGCGACATCCTGCGGCAGAAGATAGCTCTCCGTCTCCTCCCCCACCGTAAAGTCTGCATTGCGGTACAATTCCGTCTTCGTCATATCCGGGGATACCACCGCCACCCGCACACCGTATTTTCGCGCCTCGTCAAAGAGGCTGCGCGAAAAGCTCGCAAGTCCTGCCTTTACCGCGCCGTAGGCACAGCCGTGCGGATTCGACTGCTGCGCCGTCACGGATGCGATATTGACGATGCAGCCCTTGTTTTTCTTAAACCCGCGCAGCAGCTGCTGGCTTAAAATCATCGGCACTTCCAGATCTGTGCGCACCATCTCCTGAATCTTCTTCGGGCTTAGTTCCTCGTGCAGTCCGTAGTACGCGCTGCCGGCATTGTTGACAAGCAGCGTTACCCCGGCTTCCGCCACAATCCCCCGCACCAGCTTCAACATTTTTTCCGTGTCCAGAAGATCGCAGACCACCGCATGAAACAGCGGATTATCTGCAACGTCCGGAAACTGTTCCGCGAAACTGCTGCCGAACGAGCGTCCGATGCCAAACACTTCATATCCCATTTTGCACAGTCTGGCACTGATCGCCGCCCCGATCCCGGAGGACGCCCCCGTGACAATCGCCGCCTCGTTTTCTCTACACTGCTCCATGTATTCTCTCCTTATTCCTTCCACCGGAAAATCCGCTCTGCCGGAAGATAAGCGGCAAGTTTTTCCGTCATATACTGCTCCATCTCCTCCATGAGCGCCGTCGGGTAATGGTACACCCCGCCGTCATTCTGGTAGGGGAACTGCACCACCGCCGAGTCCGGCTCATTTTTCCGCATCTTCTTCAGATAATCCTGGGAGATGCGGAAGGTTCCGACGCTGACATCCGCCAGTTTTTCCAGGTCCAACACCTCGCAGACCTGCGCAAACATCGCGTCATAGTGCTTCTTCCAGTCGCTGCAATAGATCATCGGATCAAAGCAGAGACGCACCGAAAAGCCGTGTTCCATCGCCGCTTCCGCTCCTGCCAGCCGCCCGGCGAGCGAAGCCGTACCGTGCTCATATGCATCAATCACCTGCTGCGGTGAGATGGTAAACGCACAGATGACGCCTGCCTCCGGCCGAACCGTCTGCCACAGGCTGCCTCCGGTTCCCTTGGTTCTAAGCTCGATGCGCAGCCGCTGCCCGTCGGTGTTCATCCTGCGCACAAACTCAATCCAGCGTGCCGCATAACCGGTCAGATGCTCTAACGCCAGCAGATCCGTGTCGTAGGACACGCACAGGTAGACCGGGTGCGCGGCAAGTCTCTTTTCCACTTCCGCAAAAATATCCTCCAGATTGACGAACACCACCAGGTTGGCGGACGGATACATTCCCTTCAGATAGCAGTATTCACAGTCAAACACGCAGTTCATCACACAGGAGGTGTAGTAAAAATGCTCATTTCCAAAGCTCTGGCAGACCTGCGCGCCCGGATAAAGCAGCTCACCGTGCTTCGCCGCAAGAATCAGATTCTGCGCCGCATGCTGCCTGACATAATCCTGCCTGCTCCGGCAGAAAACGTCCTTATAGTGGTCGATGACAATCACTTCTGCCTGCGGAAACTGCGCGAGTATCCGTTTTGTCTCCGGGTCTTCCGCCACTTCCCGCTCCACATAAATATGGGAAAACGGCGGATTATAATAAGACCTGTTTAAGTTCTTCAAGCCGCACCTTCCCTTCCCGCCTGTCTTTGCACGGGAGCAGCCCCCGCGCATACCATTCTTCCAGTTCCGCTTTCCAGTCGTATCCTGTAAGCGCCGCGTACGTGATATACTGCCGCGCCGACGCCCGCATCGTCTGCGAGCAGTGCAGCGCCGCAAAAAGCCGCTCCAGCACCGCCTCGTCTTCCTGCAAAATACCGTCGTTTCGCAGCGTCTCCTCCTCGTCTGCCGCCTCCCGCAGATTTGTAAGAAATGCCGCGACCTCCTTTACATACTGCTCCAGCAGCCCCGTGAGCGCCTCCGCCGTCATTCTCTCCTGCCCTGCAATTCCGAAATCCGATACCACCTTCAAAAAAAGCATCCGGTCCGGAGAAAAAAAGCGGATGCCTGCCTGATAGACGGCCGCCGCTTCCATATCATATAAAGCTCCGTGTGCCGCTGCTCTTTGCAGCGGCTGCATCCCGGTCACAAGTTCACGTTCCTTCCACGGGTGCCGGTACAGAATATCCGGATAGAACGTTTTCCCGGTTGCCTGCTCCGTGATCTTGTGACACACGTACAGGTCTCCGATCTGTGTGGCGTATGCCGCCCCGTATCCGCTGTCCATGTCCCGGTCTGCCGGTTCACAGCCGCCTGTCGCGCCTTCTGCCGCCACGCATCTGCTGTCCATGTCCCGGTCTGCCGGTTCACAGCCACCTGCCGCGCAGCAGCCGATATTGATGAGAAAGTCTGCCGCATCTGCTCCATCCCGCGCACAGACTGCCGCGGTCGCAGCAGCCGCAGCAATCTCCCCCACGCCGGTCACAACCAGCCGGATACCGGCGCTCTCATTGTCAAACACCTCAAACGGCGCATACGCCGTGTTCTTTTTTAATTCCAGTTCCCGGATGAGTCCGTGTGCCTCCTGATAGAGCGCCATCATCACATAAATCATCGTCTGTCTCTAACCTTTCCAATACGCCCGGATGGCATCTTCCACAAGATTCTCTCCGATCACAATCAGAACGTCCTGTCCGTTTGCAATCGGCTTTCGCGTGATCTCCTGCTGTGTTGCATTGATCTCCAGCCATGTGCCATCCGGATTCTGCAAAAATCCCTTCACACGGAAAATATGTCCGCACGCCGGATCTTTCAACATCTTCTTCACCGCCGCCGTAACCGCATCCCCGTCCAGATGCATATCCAGAAAATACAACGACTCAAACGCCTGTCCCTTCGCAAAGTCCGGCTTCTCATAGCTTGCGATATAATAACCGCAGGAGAGAATCGCGGCAAACTCCTGATCTGGGAGCGGTTCTGCGCCCTCGCACAAGATTTTCTGATCCGCCCGCTGCTTGCAGCCGAGCGCCGCAAGCGACCGCTTCAAATGCGCGATCGTATTCTGCCGCTGCTCCTCTGTCGCCGTGTCGCACTTGCTTAAAATCATACAGCCGGCATTTGCCGCCTGCGACGCCAGCAGGTACTCCGCCTCCGGTGAAAGTGTGTCCTCCAGACGCGCGTCCACCACAACAATCACATTGCCGATCTCGTACCACTGATCCAGCGGCTCCTCATGCAACACGTCAAAGAACTCGTCCATGTCGTAGATTCCCGACGGCTCCACGAGCACGCGGTCATACCCACACATTCCCATAGCGATCAGCTTGGTGCGGAACCTTCTGCGGTGCGTCTCAGGATCGCAGCCGCCGGAGATCATCTCCAGCTCGCACTGCTCCCCCTCTAACTCCTGCAGCAGCATCATATCAACATTGACCGCGCCGAAATCATTTTCCAGAATTCCGATATTCTGCCCCTGCTCCATCAGGCGCTTCGCATATTTTTTCAAAAACGTCGTCTTCCCCGATCCGAGGAAGCCCGTGACCAGATCAATTTTTACCATGGCAGTCCTCCCTATGCATCCGATCTGGAATATGCATTCTTCATCTGACTGCTGAGTTCAAATAAAACCTTGTCCAGGGTATCTGCCGTCTCCTTCTGCAGCATCTTCGCAATGCTGCGGTTTGCCTCCTCGCGAAGTCTTCTGCGCATCACAGCATCCGTCTCCTTAGCGAGGAGCTCGTCGTAGTGATGGATCAGCTCATGTCCCTTTGCCATCACATGCTCCTGATAGCGCTCGATATGGAACACCGAGCTCCGGTAGGACGCGTCTGCCATCGCCGCAATCAGCCGGCTCGACCAGTAAAAGTTCTCCGTGGACACCTCGCCTGTCGTGTTCGACAGATATTCCGGCGTCTCCTCCACATCGGCATAGAACGGCACCAGCACGTTAAATGCGTTTGACGCAAATGCCAGCCATTCGATCACGCCGTTCTCCTGCTCCATCTGCGGGCGCATCTGGATCACTGCGAGAAAATCGTTCCGGTTGATGCCGATCGAGCGGTATGCACCGCGCAGGGACTTATCCCCGTAAGCGGCATACGGATCATACGGCGTTCCCTGGAAATGGGAGGACAAGACGTATTTGACGTCCTCCACCGTCACCTTTTTCTCCGGTACCATGCACCACGGAAGATCATCCGAAACCGGTGTGAAATCCGCATGCGGTCCGTCCCACACCTTCGTGTGCGGATTCAGATAGCGCTCCATGAACCACGCACGCGGCGTGTTGTATACATGATCCGCATCGTCATGGCTGCCGAACGCGTCGCGCGGATGAAACTCGCCATCCTGTGAGAGATCCAGATGATACGTCTTTACGAATTCTTCCAGATCCGCCGAGCACATATATTCCTTCTGCTCCCCGAGGGCATCGGAAAAATCAAACCGGTCGATTCCAAGCTGGTTCGGCATGACCACATAGCCATCATCCGGCACTCTGCGCGCCATCCAGTGATGTCCGCCGATTGTCTCCAGCCACCAGATCTCATCCTGATCCTGAAATGCAATGCCGTTCATCTCATAGGTGCCGTACTGCTCCAGCAGGCTTCCCAGACGTCTGACACCCTCTCTGGCGCTGCGGATATACGGAAGTACAAGACACACAAGATCTTCCTCGCCGATCCCTCCACGTATCTCCGGCTGACCATCCTCTGCCTTCTGGTATACCACCAGCGGATCTGCACCGAGCACGCGCGGATTCGAGGTGATCGTCTCCGTCGCCGTCATGGCAACATGCGCCTCATTCACGCCGCTTGCCGCCCAGATACCTTTCCCGTCGACCGCATTCGGCACCGCCGTGTAGCGCATCGGCTGCTCCGGCAGCTCGATCTTCACATGTGAAATCACAGACTCGTAGTGTCGCGGCTGCTCCTCCGGATGCACGACCACAAATTTCTTCGGTGTAAAATGTCCCGAACCCGAATCGTCGTTGCGCGCAATCATCGTTGATCCATCATATGATGCTTTTTTTCCCACTAAAATCGTTGTACAAGCCATTGTCCATTCCTCCTTGGTATGTCTATCTGATTTTCCTGCCTCTTCGCCGGAAGCAGAAATTCCTGAAAGCATATTCCACATTGCATAAGAATCATAGCACTTTTCGCTTGTCTTCTACAAGTCCCATCTAGGAACCGGACGGAATCCGCACGAGAATCCGCTCCCCGCCGCGCTCCGCCATGGCAAGCACCGGCACGTGCTTTTTCCGGAGCAGATGCACCACCGGATATGCCGCAAATACATCCCCCTCGACGTAAACGGCCTCCGGCCGGCACTGCAGGATCTGTTTCACATAATCCTTGTTCCGAAGCTTCCAGTCTGCTTTTTCCATCGCCACTTCACCGTAACTGCCGTCCTGTTCCAGTTCCGGCAGCTCTGGCAGCGGCATGTGATAGATCTGCGCTTCCGCCATCCCCGGCAGTTCTCTTAAAAGTTCATCCGCTGTCTCTCCGCCGCCCACGTTTACAAGCGCCTTCTCCTCCTTAAAGCTGTCCAGACTGATCCGGCATGCCTCCACTGCATCGGAAAGTTCCCCGACCGTCATGAGAAAACCGCCCTTATGGCAGAAAACGGCGCTCTCTAAACCTGATGCCTCCGCCAGTTCTTCCTTTTCCAGTCCGAGCCAGCATTCCGGGAAGCTGCACTTATAATGGAGAGAATACTCCCGCTTCTGCGGCTGGATACAGTATCCGCCCCGGTTCGACGGGAAAATCACAAACGAAATCCCGGTCTCCGACAGGCGTTTCTGGCACGGGATAAAATAGGGCAATAGCAGAATCGCGGCATCGCGCTCCGCCGTCTCCCCGGACACTACGGCACGCTCATGCGCCGCCAGCACTTCCTCGATCTGACGGTCGGCGCGCTCATTTCCGCGATAGCGCTCGAATTTATTTTCAAGAATCATGCCCGCCACGCTGACCGCCTGAAAAAAGGCGGCGTCGCTTCCGCCCTGCGCATCCCATGCCGGGTTAAAATTGCCAATGAGCGTCGCCAGCTCGTTTTTCTCCCCGGTGTTGTCGTTATTATCCAACGGCTGTACAAACGCCTCGTCAAATTCCGCCGCCAGCTCCTCCCCGAGGATTGCTCCCCCGAGTTCCTCCCACAGCAGTCCGAACGCCGCATAGGGCACACCGTTCTCCCGCACCCGGCTGTCTTTCTGATGATGGTCGTACCGTCCTCTTCCGATGTCAAACACGATCCCGGCAAAATTCTCCGGCACCCTGTTGCCGCGCGTAATTACAATCTCCGGATTCAGGTAAAGCAGCAGCGCCGCGGAAAACACATCGTCTGCATGAAATTTCCCTCCGTGTGTAAACGCCGCCGCGTCTTTTCTCTGAATCTGTTCCAGTAAGTCTTCCGTCATTCTTTTTCTCCCTCATTTGCTTCTTCCATCACAACACTCGCCTCCGGCGCGCTGCCCGCCTCCACATAATCGAACCGGAGCACCGCCTGCTGCCAGTTCACACTGACTCTGGCGCTTTTTCCTCGCTCCCTGCCGGCCGCGGAAATCTGTTCTAACAGTTCCCCAAAGACCTCCCTGGTGAGATACCCGCCTCTCCAGTGAAAGGTAAACGTTTTTCCTTTTTTTGCTGTCTGAAGCGCACGTTTATAGACATCCTCCACCTTCGTGAAGGAAAGCTTTTTCTCCCGATAATAAAAATGCGCTGCATCTGTACATTCCGGCGCAGGCGCGATCAGGGGCTGATGATCCCGGAATACGCTCTTGTCGCAGAGATTGAAATAATCGTACCGGATCTGTGCTCCCGCACCGAGCGTGTTGTCAAATGTGGCATCCAGATGGTAATACTGTCCGCCGATTTTTACGATGTTCCACGTATGGCGGTATTTGATCCCCTTCTCAGGACAGTTTCCGCACAGTGCAATCACGCACCAGACGCCAAGTGCATCGCAAAGCACCTTTACTGACTTTGCGATTCCCTCGCAGACGCCCACGCCCTGTCCGAGAGGTCCTATGATCTCATGGGAATACGGCTTTTTCAGCTTATCGTAGTGCACGTTTTCGCAGATAAAGTCATGGATGTATTTTTCCTTCTCCCACTCGGAGAGATTCTGCGCCGCACGCGCCAGTTTTTCCACCCGCGCCTTCATCGCCTTCTGATGCTCTCTGATCTTGCTTTTTTCAAAGAGGTATTCCGGCAGAAACACAAGATTCGCCGACTCCGGATAATACCGGTACTTGTAGCCGGTCGCCCAGAAAATCTCCGGATGATCCAGCCGCAGCAGGAAAAATACCTGATAGAGATCCTCCGCCTCAAGGCGCGGCATCGGAATGGCATCCTCCAACGCCAATAGTCCCTGCAGCATCGCATGATATGCCGCCTGCTTTGTTTTGTCCATTTTGCTGTAATAATATGCTTCCATCGTTGTCTCCGTGTAGTTATATGGGCAGGGCTATGATCTGGATTTCCTGTTGGATTCCCGGAATTGGGCTTTTCCTCGATCCGGTAAGTCTCCGGCATGTTTTCTGCCTCTTTTCGCTGGGATTCCTGCCAATTCCATACTCAGCCTTCCTGCCCGGCAGGCGTCTGGCTTCTCCGGTGCACTCTCCGTCTCACAAAGTAAAAGCAGACGACTTGTAAAATAATGGTGATAATCCATGACGCCGGATAAGAAATAAACAGAATCGCCAGTGATCTGTGATATGGGAAAATGCCAAAAATCCACACCACTCTCGTACCAACCGTTCCGATGACCGACAACACCATCGGCACCGCGGAATATCCCATGCCGCGCAGCGCCCCTGGGAACAAATCCATCCAGCCGCACAGAAAATAGGTGATCGTCGTGTATGCAAGGATCTCCATACCGCACGCAATTACCTCGGCATCCTCCGTGTAAATCTGTAAAATTTCCGGTCCGAACCCATAGCAGATGCATCCCAAAACTACAGCGACCACGACCGATAAGATCATGCAGTCTGCCAGCACACGATCCATGCGCTTTAATTTTCCAACGCCGTAATTCTGGCTGGTAAAGCTCATGCACGCCTGTGTGATGGAGTTCACCGAGACATACAAGAAGCCGAGCAGATTGTTTGCCGCCGTGTAGCCTGCCATCGCCGTCGATCCGAATGAATTCACCGAGGACTGCAGGAGCACATTGGAAAAGTTAATGACCGTGCTCTGGATTCCTGCCGGAACGCCGACCGAAAAGATCTGCTTCAAGTAGTACCCTTTCATGCCAAGCTCGGAAAAACGCAGCCGGTAACTGCTCTCCGACCGGCAGAGGCACCGCAGCACCAGCACACAGGAAATCATCTGCGAGATCACCGTGGCGATCGCCACACCGGCAACGCCGAGCTTAAATACGATGACCAGCACCATATTCAGGCACGCGTTGATAACTCCCGCAATCATCAAAAACAGCAGCGGGCGCTTCGTGTCCCCGACGGCGCGCAGGATCGCCGCGCCATAATTGTAGAGCATGAAAAACGGCATTCCCAGAAAATAAATCCGCATATAAAGTGCCGACAGCCCGATGACGTCATCCGGTGTCCCCATCAGCGCCAGCGCTCCCTTGGAAAAAACAAGTCCCACCAGCGCCATGACAATTCCACTGACCAGTGCCAGGGTTATCGCGGTATGTACGGTCTCAGATACCTCTTTCTCACGCCCCGCCGCATAGAAACGCGCCGTCAGTACATTTGCCCCCAGCGAAATTCCGATAAACAGATTCGTGAACACGTTGATGAGCGCACTGGTCGATCCCACCGCTGCCAGCGCCTGGCTGCCGGAAAACCTGCCCACCACGATAATATCTACCGCATTGAACATCAGCTGCAAAATACCCGACAGCATAAGCGGCAGCGAGAAGGAAATCAATTTGTCCATAATCGTTCCATTGCACATATCAATCTCGTATTTATTCTTTTTTGCCGTTGTCTGTTCCATCTCTGTCACCGCTCCTGTTCTGTGTCTTATCTGTTTCATCCACTTCCCGTTCTATCTTTTCTTAAATCCAATTAAAGTCTCCGCCGGTAATCGCAAGACTTAAGAGCGCATCCATTTTCGCCACTTCCTCCTCGCCCTCGATTTTCTGCAGAAGCACTGCCGTATCTGTCACGTCCGCAAGCGTTTCATCCGGCCCGATCTCATAATCAACCTCCGATGCACAATCCGGACAGGGAATCCGCGTCATCGTCTGCAAGGACAGAAACCGATTCCCGCACTTTTTACATTCATAATATCCGCACTGCTTTGTGCCATCCGGTACATAATACATGGTAAAACCTCCTTTTGCCTGTCACTATCTACCCTATTTTAGCATGATGGCTTTTAAAACACAAATGCAGGGTATGTCTTGAAGCAAGACATACCCTGCATGGGAGAGTCGGAAGATGACGGCAAATGACGGGGCAATGGTCTATCCTTACCAAATTGATTTTATTTGAATTACAATTTCTTCTCCACCTTCTCCAATTCATCCAACAATGCCGGTTTTCTTGGATATCTCTGCATCAATTCCTCAATTAGAGATTTAGCAGTATCATTCCCCTTCCATTTTATAAGCTGTGCAATATTCTTCGTTATCTTTTTATATTCTCGTCTATCCTTTGCCTGAGCACAACTCTCACTTATTTCCTTATAACATAACTCATATACCTGCTCCGGATAATCCTTTACCAAATATTTTCCATAATAAAACAAATCATACGGATTCTCCATTACATCATCAAGCAATCTCTTCTTTTCATTTTCTGAAATAAGAACACTGCGGTAGCAAACAGTTCGCTTGCTATTCTTTAATTCATCTAATAAGCTTTCGTAATTCTCATTCCATGCACCGTGCTCTTTATTAATCTGTTTCAAAACATCCCAGAACTTCTCATTTCCCATTAATAGCAGTTTTTTGCCTGTGCGATTTGCTTTTCCGTGTTGCTTGCTGTCTTGTATATGTCATATAGCATATTATTCCAATCTTCCGGATTACTGCTACGATAATGCCATGTCTCTTCTTCGTTTGCTTTCTCTAAACAAAGTTTCTCTGCTTCATCATAGTTCTTGTCTTCCATAGCATCCTTGATAGCTATAATACGTAGTTCATTTAACGAAATATTCTGATATAGTTCCTTCTGCGTATTCTTTTTCTTTACCACCCAATTCATTGCACCTGCACTTTTATTTGAACAACCTAATACCAAAAGTACCTCATTCGCATCTTTCCCTTGAAAAGTATGTACTGTACCAACACAATTTTTCGTCCACTTTGACAAAATTTGCTTATCATATCCTTTTACTGAAAAGTAGCTAATGATAAACTTACGCATTGATTCTGCAACTGTTCTAAAAGGTGTAATTATAAAAATCTTATCATCTGTTCCAAACAAATCTGAATATATATGTACTGCATCTTCCATTAATTGGCATACTCTCTCTGCTTGATTTTTCACAAAATGATCCTTACCACCATTTTCTTCCCCTTCCACATTAATCCATCCAGATTTTTTTATCAAAAATAGATTTTCCGGTTTCAAATATTCTTCCTTCTTATTTGTTTTATTAAACATTCTATTGTCATATGAAATCAAATTTGAAATAGAAAACATTGGTTCTATGCACCTTCTGTGAACAACCAACGGGCAACCAACCTGGCGTTCCCCGATCATACCATTAAACTCATTTATATTATCAGAAAAAGTCTGAACTGAATTTTCAATCACCTTATATGCATTTGCTACGCAAGTACTATCAGCTAGTATATCAATTAACACTTTAGGAATTGTTACAACAGGTTCTACTTGCAACGGATCTCCGACAACAACAGCCCGCCTTGTTCTATAAATTGCTCCTAAAGCAGACTGTGGAACTGCCTGTCCGGATTCGTCAATGATAAGCATACCTAAACTCATATTCCCAGCATGTTTTAAAAATCTTCCCACCGAAGCAAAAGTAGAAGACAACACAGGTATCACTACTGACAATGAATTAAACAAATGTGGAAACATCTGTTGTTTTTCTGCTATTGTGTATTTTCCATTGTTATATGCTTCATATACAAACAGATTCCTTTTTATATATGGCGATTCTAAAATAAACGCTTTTCGCACTTGTAATGAAGCATAAAACAATGCCTCCCTCGCCATATCATATTCCTCAAATGTCCATGGACACGCATTCTGCGAATCCTCAGATTCCTTAATATTTTTATAGAAATTCCTATCCGCAAAATTATTTTTGTATTTGTTTTTTAAAGACTCATTATCTCCATATATTTTTTCTTCAAGTATCTGTACCTGCTTTTCTAAAGTAGAGATTATACTATATTGCTTTTCAATTTTTGTACATACTTCTTCTGTATTTTTCACAACCAAACTAAAATAGAATATCCGTTATACCCATCAACTGCCCTTCCAAAAGCATAGTCCAATGGATATATCTTCCCTGCTGTGCTATATATTGTCTTCATACTTTGTCTACATACCTCTTTATGGTCATTTTCATGAACGTGACCACGAAGAACGATGTCAAACTTAGTTAATTCTCTTTCAATTATTGTTGATTCATAATCTGATAGCCAATCTGTTGGATGATGCATTAAACAGATTTTTATATCAGCATCCTTAATGTGCTTATATAAATCATATATGTCTTTTTGACTATCTTTTTATATCTTCTTAAATGTCCGCAAAGCCTTA
>OLFX01002689.1_pt1 | contig 13842 bp, 9 predicted proteins | sample 1605091 | NCBI WGS metagenome assembly OLFX01 (sample SAMEA3888906, study PRJEB22519) | human gut metagenome | biome: human gut; feature: human-associated habitat; material: faeces | place: Denmark | collected 2012
GCAGCAATGGCAACGTTGGCAATAGATGATGCAGCTACAGCTTCTTTGTAAGACAGGTCACTTGGAAGTACCCCACGTGAATCAGACGTCTTAAGCTCATAGCTCGGAATGAAGGCTACAAAGGCACACTCTGGAAAGTCTGTCACGATGCTATTAACATGTTCATCCACATAAGAGGCTACAACGAGATTCCCAAAAATAGCTGGGGCAACATTGTCCGGATGACCTTCAATCTTGGTTGCAATATCAAGTTTATCATCGTCTGAGAGCTGCAAGTTTGCCAATTGATTGGCCAACTCGATTCCTGCGACAATAACAGAACTTGAAGAACCTAGCCCACGCGCCAAGGGAATATCTGATGCCATCACCAATTTATGGGGCTGCAAATCAGACTTAACTTGCAAGGCAGTTGAAATGAGGAGGTTATTTTCATCTGAAGGAATATCTCCCAATTCATGTTCGATATGCCATGCATCCGCTGGTTCAAGCACCTCGATTGTCAAATATTTAGAAACGGCAACACCCACAGAATCAAAACCTGGACCAATATTGGCAGATGTTGCTGGAACAGTAATTTTCATAATAATACACCAAAAGGAGGAAAGCCATCAGCGACTTTTCTCCTTGAATACCTTTCTTATACGCACCAGTATGGGCTTATCAATTAGTTAGACAAAACTTTCAATGTATTGACAACAGTGAAGTCTTCTGCTGCTTCAAGTTTTTCAGTAACAGCTTTGAGTTGTGTCTTAGACATAGCATGTGTAATCACAACGATACGAGCTGTTGTACCATTTGCTTTTTGTTGCAAGACTTGTTCAAATGAAATATCTTCTGAGTTGAAGATTTCAGACAAGTGAAGGATTTTACCTTTTTCGTCTGGCGTATCAAGGGCAAAGTAGTAGTTGCTCTTAACATCTGCTGGATTAGCCAATGGCAAGTCACGACGGAACTCATTAAATGGTTTACCCACATTGCCATCTGAAAGACGACGAGCAATACGGATAATGTCTGCCAAAACAGATGTTGCTGTTGGTTTTTGACCAGCACCTGGACCGTAGTACATTGATTCGCCAATACCGATAGATTCAACAAAGACTGCATTCATGACATCGTTGACGCTAGCAAGTGGGTGATTTTTTGGCAAGAATGTTGGGGACACTTCTGCTGAGATACCTGATTCTACTTCACGCACATCACCAACCAATTTGATGACATAACCTAATTCTTGAGCAACAGCTACATCATCAGTAGAGATGTTTGTAATCCCCTTGTGAGTCACATCGTCGAAATCAATTGTGGCACCAAAACCAAATTGGCTAAGGATAACAGCTTTATAAGCAGCATCAATACCTTCAACGTCGTTAGTTGGATCACTTTCGGCATAACCAAGTTCTTGAGCAGTCTTAAGAGCGTCCTCATATGACCAACCTTCGTCAACCATCTTAGTCATCATGAAGTTAGATGTTCCGTTAAGCACACCAAGGATACGTGTCACCTTATCAGACGTCAAAGAGTTAGCCAAAGTACGCAAAATTGGAATACCACCAGCAACAGCAGCTTCATAGTAGAAAGCCACTCCCTTATCTTGGGCAAGAGAAATCAACTCTTTTCCATGAGTAGCAATCAAGTCTTTGTTAGCAGAAACAACGTTTTTACCTGCTTCAAGTGCTTTTGTGATGAAGGTACGAGCTGGCTCGATACGACCCATCAATTCAACCACGATTTGAATCTCTTCATCATTAAGGATTTCGTCAACATTTGTGACAAAATTGTAGTCGTTTCCGGAAGCGATAAGACGATTTTTTTCCTCGTCATCTTTAACCAAAACTTTGGCAATTTCGAGTTGGTCACGTGAGGCCGCAAGAACCTTTTCACCATTTTCCTTCAAGAGGAAAGGAATACCGCTAGCTACTGTACCAAAGCCAAGCAATCCAATTTTAATAGACATTTACGATTTCTCCTTAAAAACATACATTTCTTTAATTGTACCACATTTCTATCGGAATTGACAGAATATTGTTGCCATTTAAGGAGGCAAGTATTCTTTTTACTGAAAATTCTGTGCATTTCCATCCCATTTTTGTTAGAATAATAACTAGACCTATTTGAAAGGGGATACAATGACTTCTCAAAAGAAAAAAACAACTCAAGCTAACAGAAAGAAACTGAACCTTCTTCTGCTTTTCCTAAATATTGTCCTTCTTGGCTTACTAGCAGTCTTTATGCTTAACCGACCAAATCATTCGAAAAGCAAGCAACAACAAGCTCAGACCAGTCAGTCTAAGACGACAGCTAAATGGAAAACCTATGACGATCCTGTCCAAATCCCTATCCTCATGTATCATGCAGTACACGTCATGGATCCATCTGAAGCCTCCAACGCCAACCTTATCGTTGACCCAGACCTCTTCGAGGCACAAATCAAGGCCTTGGCGAAGGCAGGATACTACTTCCTAACGCCTGAAGAAGCCTACAAAGCCTTCACTGAAAACGCCCTACCTGCTAAGAAGGTTGTCTGGCTGACCTTTGACGATGGTAACGAAGATTTCTATACTATTGCCTATCCTATTCTCAAAAAATACAAGGCTAAGGCAACCAATAATATTATCACTGGCTTTGTCAAGAAAGGGAATGCTGGAAATCTAACCGTCAAACAGATGAAAGAAATGATGGCTCACGGTATGAGTTTCCAATCTCATACGGTTAACCACCCCGATTTGTCAACCACTGATAAGGCGACACAAAAGGTTGAATTAACGGATTCTATTGACTTCCTTGAAAATAAACTCAATACCAAGGTCAATACCATTGCCTACCCATCAGGTCGCTATAATCAAACGACACTTGACCTAGCTAAGAAAACTTACAAGTTAGGACTAACAACCAACGAAGGGCTAGCCAGTGCCAAGGATGGTCTTCTCTCACTTAATCGTGTCCGTATTCTGCCAACAACAACAGCTAAAGGACTTCTCAGCGAGATTGCTACTGACAATAAGTAAAAGAAATCACTTGATTCAAGAATCAAGTGATTTTTATGTTCTAGTCAAATATTTCTGATAGGATAGCCACACCCTTTTCAATTTCAGCATCACTTAGGGTGATTGGTGGCAAAAGACGAATCACGCTTGTCCCTGCAGTTAAGACAATTAACCCCTTATCTCGAGCCGACTGGACCAATTCTCCTAAATTGCCAGTAGTCTCAATCCCAATCATATAGCCCAAGCCACGTACAGTGGTAACCGTCTCTTTATCAGATAAAGCTGCCTGCAATTTTGCTTGTAGCTGGTTTCCATTTTCAAGGGCAGTATCTAGAAAACCTGGGACCAACATAACTTCAAGCGTAGCTTTGGCCGCCGCCATAGCCAGTTTATTTCCTCCAAAGGTAGAGCCGTGACTTCCGTAAGAGAAGGCTTCTCCAAGAGATGACTTAGCAAGCATGGCACCAACTGGCACCCCATTTGCCAAACCTTTTGCCAGAGTAAAGATATCTGGTTCAATATCGTAGTGCTCATAAGCATAAAGCTTACCAGTACGACCAAGGCCTGTCTGAACCTCATCTACAATAAGATAAATACCCATCTCCTTACAAAAGTCAGCCAAAGCCTTAACAAAGTCCTTATCAGCAGGTTGAACACCTGATTCCCCTTGAACCAACTCCAACATAATAGCCGCTGTTTCGTCACTAGCTAGGGCCTTGACACTATCTATGTCATTGAAAATAGCATAGCTAAAGTGGGGCACACCTTCACCAAAGCCTTGTTTGATTTTATCCTGACCAGTGGCAGACATGGATCCAAACGTTCGACCATGGAAGGAATTTTGAAAGGTAATGATTTCTTGTTTGCCTGATGCCTTACGAGCGATTTTTATGGCTGCTTCATTGGCCTCTGCACCACTATTACAGAAAAAGGCCAGATAGTCCTTATCACCAATTAAAAGGTCAGCAACATCCTCTTGCAACTGATTGTGATAAAGATTAGGCTGGTGCAAAATCTTGCCTACCTGATCTGTTAGAGCCTGATTGACAGAGGGATGATAGCCCAGATTGGTTACCCCGATACCTGATGAAAAATCCAAGTAGGTCTTGCCAGTTGTATCTGTCAAATAATTGCCCTGTGCCGAAGCAAAATCAATCGCTGCCCGCTTATAGTTTGAAAATAGTTTTGTCATCTCTTACTCCTTGATTATGGTACCATCTGTCAGGTTATCACCAATAATGACCTGCTCAACACCGGCTTGAACTGTCTGAACAGCGCTTTGAATTTTAGGAATCATGCCCCCAGTTATCACGCATGACTCTATTTTTTTCTGAACGTCCACAAAATTCAGATGCTCCAAAACCTGACCATTTTCTAAAACTCCCTTGACATCTGTCATAAGGATAAGTTTTTTGGCACCTAGACTAATTGCCACAGCTCTAGCAAGGTAATCCGCATTGATATTGAGCAAATCACCCTGCTCACTGTAACCCAAACTAGGAATCAAGGGGATCTTACCTTGAGCAAGGAGTGCTACTAAGGTCTGATTGGCGATGTTTTTGACCTCACCCACAAAGCCATAAGTCTCTTGATCCAAAAAATCAGCATGAACAAGGTCTGGCAATTCATCTACAAGCTGATAGGCTGGCAAACCTGCAGTTGTCAGCTCACCTGCTAAGTTTTTCCCAACTATGTCAACCAAGGCTTCTTTAATCAAGTCCATATCTGACTGACCCGTCACACGAAGACCATTAACCTTATGAATTGGGATGTCATGTTCCTCCATGAGTTGGTTGATAGCAAAACCACCCCCATGGACGATAACAACTTTCTGACCAGCCTGCTGCCATTCTGACAGTTTAGCCAATATCTCGGGAGTTAGCTGCTTACCGGCTACTCCACCAATCTTAATTACAATATATTCAGCAGTCATCAGTTAACTCCTTTTCCTTAGATAGTCTAAGTGTGATAGAGGGCATTAATCTTAACGTAATCGTAAGAAAGATCACACCCCCATGCGGTTCCCTTTTCATGTCCAGCATGAAGATCTACCGTAATGGTCACTTCATCCTCATGCATGATGTCTTTCATTTCCTCATCATCAAAGGTCACAGGACTAGAGGCAAGCATGACTGGCAGATCGCCAAGCATAATATCAACATTGTCCACAGGAACGTCCACACCGGCATAGCCAACAGCAGCTAGAATACGTCCCCAGTTAGGATCTTCACCAAAAATGGCTGTTTTGACCAGGCTTGATCCGACAACAGATTTTGCCATCATACGGGCATCAAGGGCATTAGGAGCATTGATCACATCAACTTGGATGAGCTTATTGGCACCTTCACCGTCCTTGGCAATTTTCTTAGCCAATTCTTGCATCACGAAATTAAGCATTTTTGAAAACTTATCAAATTCTGGTGTACCTGGCAGAATCTCTTCATTGAGCGTGCAACCATTTGACATGACAAGAACCATATCATTGGTCGAAGTATCCCCATCAACTGTAATCTGATTAAAGGTTTTTTCCACATTTTGACTCAAGGCTAATTGAAGGGTGTCACTAGAAATATTAGCATCACAAGTAATAAACCCTAGCATGGTCGCCATATTCGGGTGAATCATGCCTGAACCCTTAGCGACACCAGCCATAGTGACAACATCACGACCAAAAGTCTCCGTCACAGCAATAGTCTTAGTTGCTGTATCTGTCGTCAAAATCGCCTTAGCAAAATCATCAGCATTCCCATTGACCACCAACTTGGAAAGACCATTTTTCAGTGTATCCATTGGTAGCAACTCACCGATAATCCCTGTAGAAGCCACACCAACCAAATCTGGTTCAACACCTAGCTTTTCAGCGGTCCACTCCTGCATGGTGTAAGCATCCTCCAATCCTTGAGTCCCTGTACAAGAATTGGCTACACCTGAGTTAACAACGATGGCCTTCATTTTCCCAGCCTTTTTAACTGAGGTCTTGGTCACAATCAGAGGAGCTGCAATCACCTTATTAGTCGTATAAACTCCTGCGACACTGGCTGGTTTTTCAGAGACAATCCAACCAAAATCCATTTTTCTCTTTTTAAATCCTGCATGTAGCCCATCTGCTGAGAATCCCAACGGGCTGGCAATTGTTCCTTCAATGACTTTCATATTTTTTCTCCTAACTCTATGCTTACATCTACAAGTATGACGGTGTCAGAAGCAAACCTTCCGTCTCATCCCACCCCTGCATGAGGTTGAGATTTTGAACCGCTTGACCAGCAGCACCCTTGATCAAATTATCAATGACCGAAATAACTGTCAGAACATTGGTTTTCTCATTATAGGCAAAGCCAATATCTGTAAAATTCGATCCAATAACGTTGTGTAGTTCTGGCAAACTGTCTTGCACACGTACAAAGGGTTTATCATCATAAGCCTTCGTGAATGCTGAAGCTACATCAGCTACAGTCACGTCCTTCTTCAACTTACAATAAACCGTAGCCATGATTCCACGATTAACGGGTAAAAGCGACGTTGAAAACTGAATCTCAGGCATTTCCGGATTAAAGACCTGCAAGGTTTGAACAATCTCAGGAATATGCTGATGATGATTGAGTTTATAAGTCACGTAATTATCGTGAACATTGACAAAATGACTAGACTCACTCAAAGCCTTACCCGCACCAGTTAAACCAGACTTAGCATCCACAATGACACTCTCCGTCTCAATCAAACTAACCGCCACCAAAGGAATCAAGGCTAACTCTGTCGCTGTCGCATAGCATCCAGGATTGGTAATAAATTTCTTATCCTTCACATCTGCATATTCTGATAATGCGTATGTAAATTTATTCAAAACACTCTGCTTAGCAGGTGATTTTTTATACCATTCTTGATAAACATCTGCCGGCAATCGATGATCGCCAGACAAATCAATAACAGGAAAATCAGCCAGAACAAATTCCTCTGCTAGCGAGCTAGCGACTCCTGAAGGTGTGGCAAAGAAAACCAAATCCGCCTTTTGCATAATCTTTTCCGCATCGTAAGCTTCAATTTCTAAGTCACAAACACCTGTCAGATAGGGATACACATCAGACAATCGTCGGCCCACTTCCTTGGTCGCGTGAATAGAAACAAGTTCCACTTTTTTATGATTATTCAAAATTTTAACTAACTCTAAACCACTATAACCAGTGATACCAACGATTGAAATTTTCATTTATGCACTCCTTTTGAATAAATATGTAACTAGTTTATTGTATTTTTATTCATTTGTCAAGGAAGAATTGAAATTAACATGAAAAAACAAGCAGTCTTTTTCAACTACTTGTTTCATGATTGTTATCTAGTTATTAAATAATTGCAAGTTGGCAATACGATTGACTGCTTCGACCAGACGTTCTGGCTCTACCAAAAGCCCAATACGAACATAAGCATCTCCTGCAGGACCAAATCCTTTACCTGGTGCCACAGCAACATGGGCCTTCTCAAGCAAAAGATCCGCAAAACTCTCACTAGTGTAACCCTCTGGTACAGGCATCCAAGCATAGAAAGAACCTTTGGATGGAAAGGCCTTCCAGCCAATCTTAGCAGCTGCCTGGACAAAAGCATCTCGACGGCTATCATAAGTCGCATTCAGTTGAGCAACAGCCTCCTCAGATTTAGGATCTAAGAGGGCTGCAATCCCAGCCTCCTGCAAGGCAGGAAAGATTCCCACAAAAAGATGGTCTTGAATCAGATTCAAGGCTTCAATCATTTGCTCATTCCCAGCCGCAAAGGCCAGACGCCAACCAGCCATATTGAAAGTTTTCGAGAAAGTATAGAACTCAATGCCCACATCTTTAGCACCAGGTGTTGATAAGAAGCTAGGATTCTCATAGCCTCGATAGCCCAAAGCTCCGTAAGCTAAATCACTCACCACACCAACTTCGTAAGTCTTAGCCCAGGCAACCAACTTTTCATAAAAGGCCTTAGTCGCCACAGCACCCGTAGGATTATTTGGATAATTGATATAGATAAACTTAGCACGGCGAGCTGTCTCTTCAGGAATGGCATCCAAATCTGGCAAGAAATCATTTTCAGCCGTCAAAGGAAAGGTCTCATAGGCTACACGTCCTAGACTCACTCCTGATAAATAATCAGGATATCCTGGGTCAGGCAAGAGCAGGAGGTCGCCAGGGTTCATCAAAGCTAGGGGCAATTCCACTAGTCCAATTTTAGCTCCACCCATGACACAAATCTCACGCTCTGCATCCAAATCAACCCCATAATGTTTTTCGTAAAAACTAGCAGCTGCTTCCTTAAAAGGACGATTGCCTCGAAACTGTGAATACTTATGGCTAGCAGGATTTTTCGCTGAGGTACAAAGCGCCTCAACAATATGGTCATAGGTCGGTTGGTCAGGATTGCCCTGACCGAGATTGATAACATCTGCTCCTTCCGCCACCTTGGCATTAACTTTAGCAACCAAACCTGCAAAAAACTGTTCTGGCAATGCCTTCAATAAGTCAGATTCTTCAAATAACATAAACACTCCTTAATGATACAAGTCCGTGCGACGATCCTCAAAAACAGGAATCTGACCTCGAACCTTATCTACCTCTTCAAGATTAATATCAGCTGTAAAAACGCCCTCCTCATTCTCCTTGGTTTGTAAGACCACATTTCCAAGTGGATCTATAACCATAGAATGTCCTGAAAAGATATCGTTCGGTCCTGCTCCAACACGATTGACAGCAACTACAAAAGCTTGATTTTCAACCGCACGCGCCTTTAACAAAATCTCCCATTGCTGCACTCGAGGTTCCGGCCACTGCGCTACCACAAAAAGTACCTTGGCGCCTTGTGCCATCTGTGTTCGCACCCATTCAGGAAAACGGATATCATAACAAATGACACTGGCAGCTATCACACCATCAAGCTCAAAAACAGACTCATTCGACCCAGCAGACATGTACTGGTCCTCTGCCATAAGGCCAAAGAGATGGGCCTTGCTATAGGTATTGATTAAGTCCCCAGACTTATTGTAGACATAGGTCGTGTTGTAGAATTTACCATCTTTCTCAATAGCAACGGACCCTCCAATAATAGCTACAGCATATTTCCTAGCAAAATGAGACAAGAGTTCTTGAGAGTCCAATCCATCCTTATCCGCAAGCCCATCAAGTTCATTTAAAGCATAGCCTGTATTCCACATTTCAGGAAGCACAATAACATCAGGATTGTGATCAAGCGCCCTTTCCAGCATCTCTATGACGTGTTTTTTATTTTCCACAGGTTGTCCGTGAACGACATCCATCTGTACCAACGCGATTTTCATAATAACCTCGATTCTATATTAACCATTATAGCACTCCAAAAGACGTCACAAAAATTGAAAAATTCAATCTCATGATAAAGAAAGGCTATCAAAAAAGGCTGGACATAATGTCCAACCTAATCATTATTACACTAAGCAATATCAACGTAACGACGAGCACCGCTCACTGTCATGTATGAAAGCCATGTGTGACCGTCCGCTGTCAAAACCTTATCGTAGTTAACGCTCATACCCTTATCATAGTAAGCCAACTCTGGGCTTGAAACCTTGGCTTCTGCCTTAATTGACGCACGACCTGTGAAGGTATAACGGCCTGATTCTGGGAGACTTGGTTTATCGGCTGGCTTAGCAACGGGTTTTGTTTCTGGTTTAGCTTCCGCCTTGGCTGCTGCAATATCAACATAACGACGAGCACCACTTGTTGTCACGTATGAAAGCCATTGACGACCATCGGCTGTCAAAACCTTGTCGTAGTTAACGCTCATACCCTTATCATAGTAGGCCAACTCTGGGCTTGAAACCTTAGCTTCTGCCTTAATTGACGCACGACCTGTGAAGGTATAAGTGCCTGATTCTGGCAGACTTGGTTTATCCGCTGGTTTAGCAACCGGTTTAACTTCTGGTTGACTTGCTGGCTTAGACTCTGCCTTGGCTGCTGCAATGTCAACGTAACGACGAGCACCACTTGTTGTCATGTATGAAAGCCATTGACGGCCATCGGCTGTGAGAACCTTATCGTAGTTAACGCTCATACCCTTGTCATAGTAGGCTAATTCTGGGCTTGAAACTTTAGCTTCTGCCTTGATTGACGCACGACTTGTGAAGGTATAAGTGCCTGACTCTGGGAGACTTGGTTGGTCCGCTGGTTTAGCAACCGGTTTAACTTCTGGTTTAGTTTCTGTAGCTTTAACTGTTGCAATATCAACGTAACGACGGGCACCGCTTGCTGTCATGTATGAAAGCCATTGATGACCATCGGCTGTCAAAACTTTGTCATAGTTAACACTCATGCCCTTGTCATAGTAGGCCAACTCTGGGCTTGAAACCTTAGCTTCTGCCTTGATTGACGCACGACCTGTGAAGGTATAAGTTCCTGTCGCTGGAAGGTTGATGGCACCTGTAGTGGCTGGTTTGCTTTCAGCAGGTTTGCTGCTAGCAGCATAATCGCCACCTTCGATACCGAAGTATTCTTCCAAACTCAAACCTGAATCGTGGATGTCTTTAGCTTCTTTACCCACATAGCGGATGTGCCATGCTTCTGGCATGTAGCCAGTTGAAGCTTCTTTACCTGCTTGGAAACGCACGATAAAGCCATAGTTATGTGCATTATCTTTAAGCCATTGACTAGCTCGTGCATCCTCAAGCAAGTTACCTGATTTATCAGTCAAGTCAAAGACCAAACCAGTTTGGTGTTCGCTGAACCCAGGACGAGCTGAGTAACGGTCCGCAGCTGCTTGACCATCACGACTAACATAGTTGTCGTAAAGAGTCTTTTGATAGTCGTAAGAACGGAAACCACTGTATGAACGTCCAACATTCAACCCTTGGTTAATCATATCATCACGAAGGCGAACAAAGGCTGCCTTAGCTATAGGATTTTCACCTGGATTATAGTCCTTAGAAAGACCATGCTTCTTATTGACAATGATAATATCATCGTATTTACCACGAACACTGTAGTAAGAACCGTTATTTGTCAATTTCCCTGTTACTTGAGATTCAGTGGCTTGAGGCACTGTGGCTTTGGTTTCTGTGATATAGGTTCTCTTACCATTCAACATATAGTAAAGATGCACAGAATAGGTTCCAGCATCGCCTTTGTGGCTGGCTGTATCTACATGAACCTTGTAGCTTCCATCTGATTGTTTATCGGTATGATACCAAGTAAGATCATCTTGACCATTCTTATCTGACCAGATTGGAACACGGACTTCTTTAACTTCTTTGCCACCACCTGAAACATTGGTAACGACAACATCAAAGCCATTAGAGGTTTGGTTGGTGATCGTCAATTTTCCTGTTACTTGAGTTTCAGGGACTGTGGCTGTAGTTTCGCTAATATAAGTTCGCTTACCATCCAACATATAGTAAAGATGCACAGAATAGGTACCGGCATCGCCCTTGTGACTGGCTTTATCTACATGAACCTTGTAGCTACCGTCTGATTGTTTATCAGCATGATACCAAGTGAGGTCATCTTGACCATCTTTATCTGACCAAATTGGAACACGAACTTCTTGGACTGCCTTGCCACCACCTGAAACATTGGTAACGACAACATCAAAGCCATTAGAGGTTTGGGTGGTAATCGTCAATTTTCCTGTTACTTGAGTTTCAGGGACTGTGGCTGTAGTTTCGGTAATATAAGTTCGTTTACCATCCAACATATAGTAAAGATGCACAGAATAAGTACCAGCGTCACCCTTATGGCTAGCTGTATCTACATGAACCTTATAGCTACCGTCTGACTGTTTGTCAGCATGATACCAAGTGAGATCATCTTGACCATCTTTATCTGACCAAATTGGAACACGGACTTCCTGAACTGTCTTGCCACCACCTGAAACATTGGTTACGACAACATCAAAGCCATTAGAGGTTTGGTTGTTGATGGTAAAGTTACCAGAAACACGGTTTTCTTGTGGTTTAGACTCAGTAGCTTTCAAGGTCGCAATATCCACATAACGACGTGTACCACTGTAACTGATGTAAGAAATCCATTGATGGTTATCCGCAGTCAAGACCTTGTCATAGTTCACTTTGTAGCCTTTTTCCAAGGTATAAAGTGTTTCTGCAGAAGCTTTAGGTTCGTTTTTAACATTCAAGCTACGTGTCACATTATAAGTACCACTTGCTGGAAGCTTTTCAGCACCAGTAGTTTCTGGTTTTGCTTGATTAGTCTCTGTTGGTTTAACAGTTGGTGTTTCAGCTTTAGCAGGTGTCAAAGTCGCAACATCTGCATAATAGCGAACATAGTCATAACCAAGGTAAGAAATCCATTGGTGATTATCCGCAGTCAAAACTTTGTCATAGATAACATGGTCACCCTTACTGAAAACAAAAGTAGGTTTGAGGTCTGCTTTTGGTTCTTTCTTAATATCTGTGTCACGTGTAAAGTAGAAAGTTCCTGTCGCTGGGATGTTCAAAGCCCCTGTTGTGGCTTGAGCGCCATTAGAAGGTTTGCCATCCCCATTACCACTATTACCATTACCACTACCAGCTGCCACTGGTTTCACTGGCGCATAACGACGCACGCCAGAGTATGATTTGTAGCTAATCCATTGGTAGCCGTCAGCCGTCACGACTTGATCGTAAAGGACGCTGTCTCCTGGATTTACATAAAATTCAGCCTTGGCAGACACCTTGGGTTGATTCTTAATCTCTGTACGTTCCTTGTAGACATAAGTTCCTTGACTTGGAAGGTCGCTGTCTGTAGTTGTAGCTGGTTGGCTCACCAAACTAGTGTTGACAGCCGCTCTCACCATACTAGATACATCAAGATTAGCATCTTTTTCAGCTAAATTTGTGCGATTTTCCACAGCTGAAGAGGTCACTGCAGTTTCAGATGCTTTATCAGCTGTTTGTGAGGCACTGACTTCACTTCTAGCCTCGCTAGTAGCAGTTTCACTAGCGGTTTGGCTAGTTGTTGAGACTTGGCTAGCTTTCTCGCTTGATGCTGCCCCATCGGTCGCTACACCACTGAAAATATCAGCTGCTGTCACAGCATCACTATCTGAGGTAGCACGCAAAGTGGCATCTGAAAACGTTGAAACTTCATGATGCTCATCAGCCAAAGCTTGACCTGCAAAGACCAAACTTGCTCCTAAAAGAACTGATGCTGCCCCAAATGAATATTTACGAATGGAAAAACGTTGTTGTTCGTGTAAAAATTTTTCTCGTTTCATATTAGTATTTCTCTCTATCAAATTGTTGTTACCGATTGATTGTAACATTAGGTGACAAATATTACAAGTATTTTACAGAATATTACTTAATATTTCTCACTTGTCCATTAGTATACCAAATTTATTTGACTTGTTCACACCTAAATCATAAACTGTCCAATTTTTGTCATAATCGGAAAATGACTGATTATACTTATATATTCGTTGTTTTTCCAAAAAAATGGAAAATAAAGTAAAAACACGACCGCTTTAAATGCCATCATGTTTCATTTTTGAACCTTTTATCAATGTCCTACATCTGAATATGAAATGTAGTATCGTTGACCATCCTTAACAAAACTATACCAGTTTCCATCAGGTAAAATTTCATATTTGTCCCAATCAACATCCCCTGCAGGAAGTTTAGAAACAGCTCCACTGTCTTTATCTGGCGCAGCATAAATAGGCGTTTCCTCATCAAGTGTCAATGTTCCAGAAGTAGCTGTCCAAGCACCTCGACCTCCCTCAACTCCTCCAACTTGAGAAGTTGGTGTTGTAGCTTGAGCCGCTTGTCCACCATCTGTAGCGCCTGCTTGAGCTTGTTCTTGAGAGGAAACTTTAGGTGCTACTGCTGAGGCCTGATTGTCATTTTCTTCATTTGTGACTGCTGAAG
>OLFX01002696.1_pt1 | contig 13791 bp, 13 predicted proteins | sample 1605091 | NCBI WGS metagenome assembly OLFX01 (sample SAMEA3888906, study PRJEB22519) | human gut metagenome | biome: human gut; feature: human-associated habitat; material: faeces | place: Denmark | collected 2012
GTCTTATTTCTCAGCATTCTTTAAAATGATTAACATTTTGGAATGCTGAGTATAATGCTTCAAATGTTAATGTTTCCATTTGAAGCGGAAAGTATTGCCTATATTGTCTGCAACCACTTTGGTCTGGATACTTCCGAATACTCTTTTACCTATATTGCCAGCTGGTGTGAAAGCAAGGATATGAAAGCACTCCGGGCATCTATGGATACCATCCGGAAAACGTCTGCGGAAGTCATTGAGAATATCGAGACACAGATGCACGAGCTGGAAATGGAAAGACCAGTTCGGGATACTTTTCATAAGGAAGATTTAATTCTGCATCTTTCAGGCAGTATGGGTTCCGAGTTTACTTATGATCTGATCGAAAACATGAGCAGGGAACAGTTAGAGCAGAATGTGGGGGAATACGTCCGCCTTCTGGAAAGTGGTGAGATAGAGGAAAATGAGAAACCACTGGAAAGTTTTCTGGAAGAAAAAGGTGCTGCCGTCACACCACTCTATGACAGCAGTGGGCACGGAGAGAACTATCCGATTGATTTTTATGATGTGGAATATGATGCTGACACAGGCGTTACTTATTTTTCTGACCTTTCTCCGAAAGATCAGGCAGAGATGCTGGTGCAAAAAGCAGAGTTTCCAAGAAATATTTTTTCGGAAAATGAAAAGGCATTTGTAAATGAATATGCAGAAACCTTCCCTGGACAGGTGGAAAGACTGAATGACCTGGTATGGGATATGAGGGAATCTTACGATGAAGCCGGTTCAAAGCTGGTGTATGAAGTGATCCAGGCAGCAAGGGCGAACTTCCCAGCGAAAGAGCCGGAAATTGCAGAAGAAACAGCCATGCAGTATGCCCACCGTCTGATTGAAACAGCAGAAGCTGCCAATACGGGAGATTTCACAGATTCCCAGAGAAATCTTATTGTGAATTTTGCATATAAGATGGATGATAAAGACGAAGTGCTTGGACTGGTGAACCGTATGATGACTGCAATCCGCAGACCGGGAAGTGAATATACGAGAAGCCTTATGAATGAAATACAGGCACAGATTGACAATTTCCCGGATGGCATGGTTGGTTTTACAGAAATGCACGAGGCAGGAATCCAGTTAGACCATATGCTTCCGCTTACGAAAGACCGTGCATATGAATTGTACCGTGGAGGGGCAGAAATTTATGTGTTACATGGAAATCAAGAGAATCCACAGCTGGCAGAATCAACACTTGTAGACACAGAAGATGCAATTCTTGGATATGACGGTATCTTTGGAATCACAGAAACAGAATGGGAAGTGCAGAAAGAAAGAGAAATATCTGCTACAAAACAGGAAGCACTGGAACAGCAGAGTGCAGAAAAGATTGATGAGACACTTCTTCTGCATGGAGAAAGCGGAAGGTTTGCCATTTATCAGATGGATAGTGGGGATGAGCATACTTATCAGTTTATGGGAATGGAATCCGCAAAGAGTCTGGGATATACCATTGACGGAAAGGATTACCGGATGGTTTATGCAGCACCATGGATGCCAACAATCACGTTAGAAAATATATTTGAACGCTTTAACATTGACCGACCGGAAGATTTCCGTGGTCATTCTTTATCGGTAAGTGATGTGATCGTGATAAACAGGGGTGCAGAGATTACAGCCTATTATGTAGATTCTTTTGGATTTCAGGAACTTCCGGAGTTTGTCCAGCAGAGAATGAACATACTGGAACATAATTCCGTCAGGGCATATCCGCCAGTTTATAAAGGAACATTGGAACAGGCAATGGGAGAACGGGATGTGGATGCTTATCTGGATTCGAGAAAGTTAAACCTGGACTGCAAGAAAGCAATCGAAGAAGCTATCCGGGAGAATTTTGACGGGCTGCACTTAAAGCAGAATGCAGCAAAAGAAGTCGTGGAACGCTTTGGGGAAGAACGTATGAATTTTGTTATGGCAAATACCATCCAGGAACTTTCCCATGATGGAAGATTCTCCAGACAGAACAAAGACTGGGCGGAGCATATCGAAGTCCCGGAAAATATCAGCCGGGGCAGAAATCTGAACCTGGATTATGTGATCGAAAGCCACCCGGCAGTTTTAGATGGGTTTATCGACATGGCAAGAGCTGAGATCCGGATGCAGAGGATAGAACAGGCGATAGGAGAAAACGAAGTGACGATTACGGCAGAGACAAGAGGGTATGAAGCAGAAGGACATAACGGAACATGGCATACGGTTGATGAAAAGGAATATGCCGGGGAGAAGTTTTTCTTAATGGAACAGGATGAATTTGGCTCCGATGTGGCAGGCATTATCGTAGCAGAAAATGGACAGCTTGTAGCGGAGGACTTATGGAACGGGTTTGACGCAGGAGCATTGGAAGCAGTTTCAGAATATTTGCAGGAAAATGGAACAACACTTTATGACTTGACGGAATTCCCGAAAGATTCTGTTGTAACCCTGCGGAGTGGACAGACACTTACAATCGAAGAAATACAGGCAGTACAGAAAGATACCTGGGAAGAAACGATGGCAGGAAAAAATGAATCTGGAACGGATGTCCGGTTTAATTTTCATGCAGTCAGTGAGGTGCAGCTGCCGGAAGGCATAAAGTTAAAAATGCCAGAGATTCATTACGTTGATAATTTTTATGTGATGGAAGATGTAAATGCAGAGGGTGTAGTAAAAGTAAACCGGTATGAATCACTGGATGAAGCGATGCAGGAATATTTACGTCTGCCAAATCATCAGAAAAAAGTGCTTGGTATCCAGAATACGGAAACGATGCAGGAAAGCATGGATTTTATCCGATGTGAAAACGGGATAGATCGGCTGACCCATGCGTATAAACAGATCGGAGGGTGGCTGAATCCAGAAATATATGAAGTGGTAAATAAAATGGAAAACATGCTGGACTGGAATGAGGTACAGATTGCATATCAGATTGGAAAACAATACTTTACAATCCAGACCGCAGAAGATGGTTATGACTATACATTTTATAATGAAGATTATCAGGAGGATGATGGAGGAATCTATGACAATCCGACAATCTATGTAGATGAAGCTGCCAGTGATATTTTAGAAGATAAAGGGTACTCACTGGAAGATGCAAAAGTAGTGGATTACGAAGATCTGATGGCAGATGTGGAAGAAGTTCAGGAAGAACAGATGCAGCGGATACAATTAGAAAAGAACTGCCCGGCAAGTATTTTTGAAGGATTTCGCAGGGAAGAAGCAATGCAAACCTATGAAGGAATCGCAATGCAGTTTACCAGGAGTAAAGGGTATCTGACCATACAGGCAACAGAAGAAGGATATTCGTTTATTTTTTATGACTCTGATCTGCATGAAATCCAGGGTGGTGATTATGATAATCCAGACGCATCCATTCAGGAAGCTGCTTATGAAATCCTTAAAAGTGAAAGAATGGATGATATGGAATGTGTCAAAGTGGATTATAAAGAATTTGAAGAAATGACGATCCAGCACTCTAAAGATTTATTGCAGGAGGGGGAACTTCGTGCGACTTCTGAGATTGGAAGAAATGAACTGGTATTAAACAGTCTGAGCAGGGCAGATGTTGAAAGAGGTGTCTTGTATCATGCACAGGCAGTATTAGAAGATATGGGAATGGAACAGGAGGTAGAGCTGCTTGCTGCAAGAGTGTATGGTTCCAGAAGCAGACAAGACCTTTACCGGGAAGATTCTGACCTTGATGTGGTTCTTTCCTATAAAGGTGATATTCGAGAAGATAGCTTTTTCAATGCCTTAAATGAATCTGGTATAGCGATGGCAGGAATTAAGGTGGATATTAACCCGATTGCAGAGGAGCGAATCACTCTGGCAGAGTATATAAAAGAATCCGAAAAATATCTTGACCAGCAGGAGATTAAAAAGCTCGCTGTGGACCTGGATAATTTTAGCTATGACGTTGATACCTATGAGTATAACGATACAGTTGAAAATAGAGAAGAACAGGTGGAAAAACTCACGGAGGATATTTTGAATAAGAAAACAGAAACTATCAAGGACTGGCTGCTTGAGGTATCCGAGGAATCCGATATAGACAGCGATGTTATAACTGCCCGTTCTTTACTTTCCCGTCTGGAAGATACAGAGCGATTTTCTATTTTTGACAAACAGCCGGAGCAGGAACAGCCAGAAGCCACGATCAGTTTTTATGTCGCAGAGTGCATGGAGTTTCCGGTCATGGGAGAGTACCATAACAACCTCACTTTAGAAGAAGCCATTAAAATATATGAGAGTATCCCAGCAGAGAGACTGCATGGGATTAAAGGAATCGGATTTGATCTGCAAGATGGTGATGAAAATTATTCCGGAGAATATGAGTTGATGAGTGCAGACCGGATACGGCGTGATCTGATAGATATGATTCCACACTATAAAGAAAGCCCTCTGGTGCAGAAAGCAATCGCAGACATGGAAAAGTATCTGGATGAAAAGCATGGAAGGGTAAAGGAAACGGAACATACGACAGAAACAGTAATAGGAAGTGGACAGAAACCTTCTGCGGTTGCGGCAGACAGAAGGGCAGAGCAGGAACCGGTATCTGTAAATCGGAGCCAGCCACAAAAGGCAGAACCTGCAAGCAGAGCAAAAGGTGAAGTGAAGAAATCTGTGCTGCAGTCTTTAAAAGATTTTCAGGCAAGGGCAAAAGCACAGGAGCAGAATAAGACAACGGAGAAATCCAAGACACATAAGAAGGGAGAAGTGGAATTATGATGGATCTGGCGATGAACTTTGATGCGGATGAATGTTTAGTAACAGCAATGTTTGATAAAGGAAACAGAAATGACACGATGGAGGCAATCGATCATATCATTCCTTTTCTGAAAGGCGATGCAGATATGATCGGGCTTGTCTGCAATACCATAAGAAAACTGTTCTGCATGAGCGATGAAGGATATGAGGTTTTTCTTATGGATCTGGAAGAATATAAAATGGAACTGGAAGAGGAGGATGAAGAATGAATACAAGTCAGTGTGCAGTATATCAGGTAAAAGATACCCCAGAGTACCGGGATGTCCGTTTCCGTTCTTACGAGAAACTGAAAAGCGAAGGAAGAACAGTCCAGGTAGAAAACTATCAGCAGGTGTATATTGGAAGAATCCAGCCGGGGGAAACTCCGGCTGATATTAAACTCCGTTTACAGAAGCAGCGACCGAAGAACTTCAAAGGTCATTCCATTGGTTGCAGTGATGTGATCGTCATCACCGACGATGGAAAAACCACAGCTTACTATGTCAACAAAGATGGTTTTATCATCATTCCGGAATTTCTCACAATCAAAAGTTCTTCCGATACCAGACTTTCCATTGATACGACCGGGTACGAAATCGAAGGAAAGAAAGGGACATGGCTTGCACAGGATTATATCCTGATGAACGAAAAGAAATGGTTTCTGATGGAACATGAGGAGTATGGGACAAGAGCAGCCTATGTGATTCTCAGTGAAGAAGGTACCGTAGTTATGAATGACTGTTACAACGGCTTTGATGAAGAAGCCAGACGGAACATCCAGAATTTCATGCAGCAACAGGCAGAGCAGGCACAGCAAAAACAACAGGAAATGCAGGCACAAGCCCAGACCGGACAGACACAATCTGGAGAAACACAAAAGAAGAAACCAGAGCTGGCAAACTGGCAGAAGGTTATGGATAATGGAGAATATCTTCGCAGTGCAGAGATGGCAGAAGAAGCCAACTATAATATGATTGACGGACTGATGAATAACACTCCAAAGAAAAAGGATAAGAACGCTCCACGGAGATCGGTACTTAAACGGCTCCGAAATCATCAGAAGAAGATAGCCAGTCAAGGGAAAGGACAGCCACAGCAACAGAAGGCGATGGAAGAAGAGATGGAAAGGAAGAAGAAGTAAAAAAGTCTTGCCGGAATTTTTGAGGGCAATATATAAAAAATGGTTGATTTTTTCTCTCAAATATCATATCATAACACTAACAGGACTCCCCGCACCTCTCACGCAAGTGATGTGTCCCATGGGGAGACATTTTTATTTTTGGAGAAATAATGGTGAATACAAGTGAAACTAAAAATGAAAAGTTGCAAAATAATGAAGCAACTGTACAGGTAATGAAACAACCGAAAACCTTTGCTCAACAAGTCGAAATTATTAAAGAAAAGGGTTTTATTATAGATAATGATACAGAATGTATCGGATTTTTAAAACAGGCGAATTATTATAGATTATCTGCTTATTTCCTTCCGTTTAGAAAAAAGGATGGGACGTATTTTTCAAATATAAACTTTCACAGAATTCAAAGAATCTATGAATTTGACAGTAGATTGCGTGGTGTATTATTTAATTATATAGAAAAAGTTGAATTATATTTAAGAACGCAATTAGCCTATTACAGTGGACATGTTCATGGGGCTTTAGGATATATGGATGGGGCTATTTACAATGACAGGCACAATCATGAAAAGTTCGTGAAACTGTTAAATGTATGTATAGAGGAAAATAAAAGTACATCAGTAGTTCAGCACCATAAAGAAAAGTATGGCGGAAATTTTCCTATATGGGTTATTGTTGAATTTTTTTCAATGGGAATGTTGTCCTACTTTTATGCGGATTTGCAGTCTGGTGACCAGAAATATTTAGCAAAAGAATTATATGGTACATCAGTGGCCTGTTTAAAAAGCTGGTTACGTTGCATCACTGATTTAAGAAACCGTTGTGCACATTATTCAAGGCTGTATTATTGGTCATTTCCCGCATTACCCAAAATGCCAAGGGAATTAGAAATGTCACCAAACAGAAAATTGTTTTCACAAATACTTGTATTAAAATTATTATATCCAAATAAAAAAGAATGGATCAACAAAGTCTTGATAGAATTAAAAGCTATTGTAGAAGAATATGAGAATGATATATCATTGAGACATATAGGGTTTCCAGAAGATTGGTATGAGCAGTTAGAAAAATAGAGATATATTTTTAGGGACAGAGGAACAATCTGTCCCTTTTAATGTGTCTCTATAAATTTGGCTCTTTTCTATCATGTAGTTGCTCGTAATTCTTCTTAAGAATCATATCAATATTAGCAGACACAGTGCGAAGTTCCCGTTCATAATCCCGGTGATTAAAAAAATCTTCACGCTGTCTATTCCTCAATTCAACAAGCCGGTCCTTTTCAGCATATAGAGCTTTCATGGAAGGCAATTTATTCCCGCCAGATTTTTCTTTGAGTGTTCGGAGAGCTGTGTCATACAGGGAAAGTTCTGCCTGGTGTTCTTCATAAAATTTCTCCTTGTTTCGGCTTTTGCGATAATCTGCGTACACATTTTTATATGCCAGATATTGTCCGGTAAAATGAATCTGCTCATTCATATCTTTAAGTTGCTGTTCAGTATCTTTTAAAGATTTTCTGGAAGCACTGGTCTGGTCTGATGCTTGATCGAGTGTTGCATGGAAATCATCAAGAGAATCATAGCCATGTTCCTGTATGTAGGCAACAGTCTGAGCCATCTGCTTTAAATTGGTGAGCTTTACTTTTTGAGCATAGGCTTCGCTCTGCTGTGCTTTAATACAGGTTTGCAGATCTATGACAAGCCGGAGATCTGATTTTATGAAAATGAATGGTGCAGGGATAGCAGAAGTATCGGAGAAAGGAACAGTTGGCGAATCTGTGGAAGTATTCGGAGTTTGCTGTTCCAGAATTTCTTCTTTCTGTTCTTTATGGGATTTTGTGTTTTCCTCAAATGTTTTCAAGAGAAAATCTTCTGTGTATCTGGTTCCAAGATTTCTTCCAGTGATATATTTTTTTCTGCCAGGGTGAAGATAGCTGTACCGGTTTCGACTGATTTTGAAGATAATGTGATATTTTTCATCAAGGATTTTTGAAAATTCTTCTGGTGATCGGGCGGTACTTGCAGCATCATCAATAGCGTCACGAAGAAATTGTTTCTCTGTCTGGTAACGAGTTCCCTTTGGAGTGATTCCATCTTCTTTCATTTTCTGATTTAACTTATCGAGTTTTTCCTGTCCCCGGCGTTGTGCCCAATATTCTTTTTCTGTGATTTTTCTTTCAGCAGGAGTGAGCAGATCAACCTGATGTAGTCCTTCTTTTTTACACATATCCATAACTTCCTGTTTTAAATGGATAAGGTATGCTGTGCTTAGATGGTGCTTGTATCCGGCTTTTGCTTCACAGTCAAATTCCATATAGGGTTCTTGTGGTATGTCATATTTACGGAGACTGTTGATTACGATGTGTACATGGATATTTCCACTTTCGTTATGACCATCGGTATGAGTGCAGACTAAAGCCTGATGACCAGGAAAGTTTTTCTTTGCAAAAGTCAATCCGAGTTGCTGGGCACGTTCACCGGTCAATCCACATTCATCTCTGTCTTTCGGGTCGAAGCTAATGATATAGTGATGGGATTTTATCTCATTGAAGTTTTTGTTCTTGTGGTAGTAGCTGTTCAGTTCCTGACATTCCGATGCAAAAGTGAATGGATCACAGTTCAGACCGTCCAGATAACATTCTTCTCTCAATATCATATGCCCTTCTTCATCAAGAATCGGTTTTCGGGTATACTCGTTGTGTTGGAAGATAAGATACCGTTCCGATTCTCCATAGTCAGAGTTTTTGCTTGCGATATGTTTAATTACTGCCACGGAAATCACCTGCCATTTTCATCACTTCATACTTCATTTCATAAATATCCCGAAGGGACTTTCTGATTTCATTTTTCATTTCAGTGGAGATAATTCCACCCTGGTTAAAATACCGGGCAATCTGATTTAAGTTGCTGCCAATCTTACCAAACTCGCTAATAAGTTTTTTTATTTCGGGGACATCTGCGGTAATTTCGTATTTGATGATGACTTTCTGGTTGTCCAGGGCACTTCGGACAAAATCAGAAACCGTCATGCGGTTAGCCTTGGCTCTTTCTGCAAGAAGATCATATTCAGTTTCATTCATGCGTAAATGCACATCTTTAGTTTTTGCAAGAGTTTCCTCTTTCTTAGGTCTTGTCATTGATAACTTCCTTTCTTACGTGGTAGTGGTTTCATAAGAAAATCCAGATTTCGTAGCCTGCTGGGAAAGTGAGTGATGAAAAATTATCGCACTGTGACCATGTAAATGGAAACCAATACACATATCTGTGATTGTGGGCGAGGGTATGGGGAAACGAAATCCCCATCAAGTTGCAAGTGGTCAATAGCCCGGAAAGGGTTATTGTGCTACGTTGCGAAACTTGCTCTGGAAGAGTGGCATCTAATATAAAGCCAAATCGGATGGAAATTTGAGAACAATTTAAAATATAAAAAAACGGAAATCTTATCCCGAATTAGGCTGGAATAATTAGAAAGCATATTGATAGTACGGAAAAATGATGATATAATAAAGTAAGTTGCGACTAACTAAAAGAGCCGAGGCATGATTATGTCAACAGTTAGTCTATAAATAATTGAAGAAAGGAATTTGCATATATATATTTTATACATAGGCTAGAAAAAACTAATTAAAATTAGCTGCTTCGAACATGCTGATTGTTAATATGAAAGATTATTGAATAAGGAGTGCCGATGAACATTAAATTAGTAAAAAATTATAATCAAATACGTCCAGATAGGGCTACGTTATTTTGTTTTCCCTTTGCTGGAGGAGGAGCGTCTGCATACAACTCTTGGGTTCAAAAAATGAAAGACAAAGTAACCGTTTGTCCGATTCAACTTCCAGGAAGGGAAGAGAGGATTATGGAGAAGCCATATAACAATATGACAGATATGCTGGATGAATTGGAAGAAACTATATGGAAATGCATACGGGGACCATATGCATTTTGGGGACACAGTATGGGCGGAAAGATTGCCTATGAGTTAGAAAAAAGACTGGAAAAGAGAGGAAAGACAGCCCAATGTTTTTTGGTGTCCGGAAGCCGTATCCCAAGTATCCCAGAACGAAATCCAATCTATCATCTTCCTGACGATGAATTTAAAAAAGCGCTCGGAAGATTCGAAGGGACACCAAAGGAAATACTGGAGAATCAGGAACTTCTGGATTTCTTTTTGCCTATGCTGCGGGCTGATTTTACGATGGACGAAACCTATCATGATAAGAAACTTACTGTCTTGCAAAGCCCGATTGAAGCATTTGGAGGACGGAAAGACCGCGAAGCAGATGAAGAAGCGATGAAAGAGTGGAGAAAATATACAAAGAGGGCTTTCCACTGCCATATGTTTGAAGGTGGGCATTTTTACATCCGGGAACAGGAAGAAGATGTCCTGTCAGAAGTACAGAAATGCCTTCTGGGTGTTCCAGATGAAAATTGAATCATACGGAAACCGGGAACTTATGCATATGGGAAAGCTGGAACTGCATACAGGGGAGGTACACATCTGGAAACTCCGATGGAGAGAACTGGAAACATTTTGGGAGTGGCATAAGCCTCTTTTGGAAAAGGAAGAATACCAGAAAGTGAAACATTATCATTTTTATGAAGATCAGATGCGTTACCTTACAGGAAAGATTGCTGTGAGAATGTTATTGAAAGAATATTCAGGCGTGGACAAGATTGTTTTGAGAAAAGGAAAATACGGGAAACTGTACTGGAAAGCGCCGCCTGGACAAAAGGAAATCACATTTAACCTTTCGCATTCTGGAGAATGGGTACTGACAATATTTGCTTGCCAACAGGCTGTGGGAATCGATGTGCAGAAAATAGGAGAAATTCCTGAATATATGGAAATTGCCGAAAAGTTTTTTGCAACAGAAGAAGCGGCGGAAATCCGGGAAGCGGGAAATTCCGAACGGTTCTATCATTACTGGGCAGCAAAAGAGGCATATCTCAAAGCGTTGGGAATCGGCTTAAATCGGGGAATGGGCTTCTTTTCTGTCAGGGGGAACAGGATTATAGAAAATGGAAAAGTAAAATCTGGATGGAAATTATATCCGATTCTGATAAAAGATTATGCCGCATATGCGGCGGTACAGGAGAAAGGAAGGTAATACAAAATGGCAGGCTACAAAAAGAATATGGCACAATATGAAAATCTAGAAGGCTGGGAAAAGTTAAGCCTAGGAATGCAACTTGATAAATGGGCAATACGATATGGAAACAGGATAGCGGTCACAGACAGCGAGGAGGAAATTACCTATTCGGAATTGAATCAGAAAGCAATCGGTACAGGCCAATATTTTATGGAGAAGGGGATTCAAAAAGGAGATAAAGTTCTGGTGCAGTTACCGAACCGGATTTCATTTGTCGTGGTTCTCTTTGCTCTTGCAAAGATTGGGGCAGTACCGATTATGATGTTGCCAGCCCACAGAGAAACAGAATTAGAAGGAATCATAGCGCTTGCAAAGCCGTAAGCATACATTGTAGCTGAAAGATACCTGGGTTTTTATTATGTGGAAATGGCAATGGCTATGCAGAAAAAATTCCCGTGCATACAAAATGTTTTTGTAGATGGAACGCAAAGGGGAGCATGGTATGAGGCGGAAACAGAGAGACAGGGAGTATTTCCGGAAGTAGACAGTTATAGCACGGCAGTATTGCTGTTGTCTGGCGGTACGACCGGTGTTCCCAAGCTGATTCCCCGAACCCATACAGACTATATGTACAATGCAAGAATGTCAGCAAAGCGCTGTCAGTTGGATGAAAGCAGTGTTTATCTTGCGGCGCTTCCGGTAGCGCATAATTTTCCACTTTGCTGTCCGGGGTTGTTGGGAACCTTTGATATAGGAGGAAAAGTTGTATTGGCGCCAACAACCAGTCCGGATGATATCCTGACGGCGATTACTGAGGAGAAAGTAACCATTACAGCCCTAGTTCCGGCCATGGTTACGGTGTGTATGGAAATGCTGGAATACGATGAGGACTATGATATTTCCAGCCTGAAGATTTTACAGGTGGGAGGAGCGATGCTTGAAGACTCCCTTGCAGATAAGATTATAGAAGAATGGCCGTGTACACTGATGCAGGTGTTTGGGACTGCGGAGGGGCTTCTATCTTTTACCAGCCCGGATGATGATGTGACCGTAATAGCAAGATGTCAGGGCACTCCGGTATCTCCTGCAGATGAAGTAAAAATCGTAGATGAAAACGATGAGGAAGTACCGACAGGAGTTTTTGGAGAATTGTTGTCGAGAGGGCCTTATACGATTGACGGATATTATATGGCGGAAGAAACCAATGCTTTTGCTTACTGCATATTCTGCAATTTTAGAACGTTGGAGTAAAAATAAGAGTTTTTTGATTAACATACCATTTTTTAATAGGAAGACAGAATATAAGGGATTAGAGGATGTAATCGCAGATTTTACTACGCTACTACTTTTAGAAATTAATTGTGAGGGGAACCCTACTTTTCTTGAGCTTTTAGACAGGATACAGAAGCAATTACATGAAGATATGAAATATACCACTTATTCCGGCGTACAGGTTCAAAGAGATTTGACACAGATGTATGGGGACATTTCTGCTATTGCACCAATTGTATTTGCGTGTAATCTTGGAACTGAATTGGTAAATAGTACTTTTACGGAAAACTTTGGAAGCTTTTCGTACATGATTTCTCAGACACCACAGGTATGGAATGATTTCCAAAGTTATGAGGATGAAAATGGAGTACAGCTTACATGGGATACGATAGATGAACTTTTTCCAGAAGATATGATAGATGATATGCTGACAAGTTTTGAACAGCTCTTACATAATTTGAGGAAAGAAGATTGGAACCAAAGATTTGATGTACTACCAGAAAGACAGAAGAACTTTGTGAGAAAGGAATGTACAATACCAGCTGCTTCTGAACAGAAAGTATTATTTCAGGAATTTTTCGAAAATGTCGAACGTAGTCCAGAACGTATTGCAATAATAGATACTGGAAAAGAGTTAGAGATTTCCTACAGTAGATTAAAGGAAATGGCACAGAGAGTAGCAGCAGGAATTATTAAGCGGAATATAAAAGAAGAAAGTATAGCAATTACAATACCAAGAGGTTATGAACAGATTGTGGCTGTTCTTGCTGTTCTGATATCAGGAAATGTTTACGTGCCGGTTAGTTGCGAACAACCTTCTGAAAGACGGAAATTAATACATGAAAAAACAGATATTCATATTCTGAAGGGATCGTTACATTCATTCGCTTCATTTTGTGCAGGAAAAATTCAGGTGGTAAAAAGGTTCCCTAAAATTTTAGCATTAGCCATTTTTGGAAATGGGATGAATAAAAAGCAACGAGAAAAGTTGTATAGTAGCTTATGTGGAGAAAGTACAAATCTGCTTTTTGAAAGAATAAATGAGTGTAAACTAGAAACTTCAATAAAATGGATTTTGCCAACAAAAGATAGGGCTCTAAATCCAAAACAGCAAAGAGTATATATGAATAACATTGGAAATATAAAATCCATTATTAAACTTACGGCGCCACATGATGTTATGATTAGTCATCCAGAAGAAGTTGCAAAAATTTTATTGGAAAATTGAAAAATATACCAAGAGAGGAATGGTATCATGCAAAATGAAGATCGACAAGAAATTTCTGACACACTTAAACTGTTAATTCATAATAACACCAAATGTCAAGATATGTCAGGAAAAAAAATATATGGAAATATACGATAATCCGGAAGATCTTGAAAAGGCACTGGATGTTTCCCGGGCTACACTTAACAGAAAACTGCTGAAATATGATTTGAGATGAGTATATCTAATCAGTTTTGAGCAATCAAAAATCAAAAATGAGCAAAAGTCAAAATTAAATAAAAAATCGCAAGATTCCTCAAATATCCGAAAAGG
>OLFX01002702.1_pt1 | contig 13749 bp, 12 predicted proteins | sample 1605091 | NCBI WGS metagenome assembly OLFX01 (sample SAMEA3888906, study PRJEB22519) | human gut metagenome | biome: human gut; feature: human-associated habitat; material: faeces | place: Denmark | collected 2012
CCGGAGCCTTCGCTGGTAGTGGTGCTGATAGAAACCACTGAGGGCTGTGCCTTTGCGGCGACAACCTCCGCCAGAGTGGTGTCCTCCGTGTCGATCTCGATGTTTTGCGTAGAAGTGCTGCCCGTCGCCTGAACGTCCGAGTCGGTGATCTTAAAAGCGCCGGACATGACAAGCGCGATTACCAGCACCGCGCCCACAACCAAGCCGCCAAACGACGCCAAAAAGACCGGAGCCTTCTTGGTCTTGGTCTTCACCACGGTGTGCTTTACGGTCTCGGTCGTCGGAGGGACCGCGCCGGACATAGCGGGGTCCTGCTGCGGAGAGGCCGTATGGGTGGTTGGCTGGGCAGGCGTGGGCTCAACCTCGACACGCGGGGCGGAGCCGTGGAAAAAGGAGTCGCCAACGCCGTCGGGGCGCTGCGGAATCTTGTCATCACTCATGGTTGCTTCCTATCTTCAAACCGTTGGGTCAAGAAGAGTTTTACCCCAATGCGGCGCCCCGTGCGTGGCAGAACGGAGCACATTAAACGTTTCGCAAGCAGGCTTAAGTAATCCCTTAAGTAAATGGTTGCCCACCATTAAGAAAGTGGACGAGGGAAAAGAAAAGGAGGGCCAAAAGACCCTCCTCGATACGGTGCTATGCAGAGTACGGGCGCAACGGAGCGGCATCCGTCAAAACGCTACTCCTTGAACAGGTAGCCCACGCCGCGAACCGTGGTGATATGCGCGGCGATCTGCGGGCCGATCTTGGAGCGAATGCGACGAATGTGCACGTCAACCGTGCGCGTACCGCCGCAATACTCAAAGCCCCATACGCGATGCAACAGCACCTCGCGGCTATAAGCACGGTTGGGGTGCGTGGCCAAGAAAGATAGCAGCGAGTACTCCATCAGCGTGAGGTCGACCGGCTCATCGTCCAGATACACCTGATACGTAGCAAGGTTGATGGTCATGCCGTCAACGGTGAGGATATCATCGCCCGCAAACGGGTCCTCCTCGCCCATAAGGCGGCGGGCGCGGATCTCGAGCTCAAGCTCCGTAGCGCCAGAACAGATGAAGTCGACGCGTGCGCGGGAGGGAATGCGCAGACTCGCCAGCGCGTCCTCGTCCGCGATCAGCAGCATGGGAATGCTGCCGCGCCCGTCCAACCACTTGGCGATATGGTCCAGGCGATCGTTGCGCAAGCCGTCCACATCAAGGATCAGCAAATCGAAATCATGGGTGGCGTTGGGCGAATCCGGCGTTGCCGCGTACACCTCTACACCCATGGTAGAGGTCAGGGTCCGGGCAAAGTCATGGAAACGCGTAGTACGCGCCATAAAGAGTACGTTCTTCTCGGACATTCGCACCTCCCTTTTTAGTGACATGATAACAAGAACCGCTGGTAGATATATGCGCTATCAGCAGTCATTTTTATTTTTATGTAAAAAACTTTCACTCGCGGCGCGAACGGGGCGCCGTTTCGAATAAAAGGGGCCGCACCGCATCAAAACGACGCGGCCCATGACGCTATCTTTCTTCTATGAAGAAGCGGCTACGAGTTAGCCAGGTAGTGCTTGATCTCCCACTCGGTGATGGTGGACGAGTACTTCTCCCATTCGCCGCGCTTCTTCTTAAGGAAGAACCCGTGGATGTGCTCGCCCAGCGTCTCGCGCATAAAGTCGGAGTTCTCGAAGTAGTCGAGCGCCTCGGCAAGGCTGCGGGGCAGCGGCTGGATGCCATGGCGGCGCAGCTCGGCGTCGCTCAGGCTGGTGAGCGCGCTGGTCGCCTCCTCCGGCAGGGTGAGGCCGCGCTTGATGCCGTCGAGGCCCGCCGCCAGCGTCACCGCGTTGGTGAGATAGGGATTGGCCATGGGATCGGGCGTGCGCAGCTCGATACGGCTTGACTGGTGCTTGCCCGGCTTATAGATGGGGATACGGATCATCGCGGAGCGGTTGCGCAGACCCCAGCTTGCGCAGGTGGGAACAGAGCCGCCACCGGTGACCAGTCGCTTGTAGGAGTTCACCGTGGGGTTGGTGATCGCGGAGATCTCGTTGGCATGGGCCAAGATACCGGCCATGTAGCTCTTGGCAATGGGCGACAGGTGGTACTCGGGGTCATCCTCGCCCCAAAACACGTTGTTGCCGCTCTTATCGAACAGCGACTGGTGCAGGAACATGGCGCTGGAAGGCTCCTTGGCGATGGGTTTGGGCATGAAGGATGCGTGGATGCCCGCCTCGAAGGCCTCTAGGCGAATGACGTGCTTGGCGGTCATGATGGCATCGGACATGGAAAGCGCCTCTGCATGGCGAAGCGAGATACCGTGCTGCGAGCGACCGGAAGAATGGAAGGTGTACTCCACCGGCACGCTCATCTTCTCGAGCATGAGAACGGTGGAGCGACGCAGGTCGCGCGCGGAATCGGATGGAGTGAGGTCGAAATAGCGAACATCGTCCAGAGGCTCGGGCGTGGACTCGTCCGGGAAGTAGTAGAACTCGAGCTCGGTGCCCACGTTCATGATGTAACCGTCTTTTTCGGCCTTCTTGAACATACGGCGCAGGCACTCGCGCGGATCACCGGCAAACGGCTTGCGGTCCGGCGTGCACACGTCGCAGAAGATGCAAGCGACGCCGTCATGGCTAGGGCGCCAAGGCAGGACCTGGAACGTGGAGGGATCGGGGAACGCGAGCATATCGGACTCGTCGGGCGTGGTAAAGCCCTCGATGGCCGAGCCGTCGAAACCGATGCCCTCCTCGAATGCGACCTCGAGGTCCTCCGGGGCGATTGCGAAGCTCTTAAGCCTACCGAGAACATCGGTAAACCAAAGGCGAACGAAGCGAATATCGCGTTCCTCGACTGTGCGGAGCACGAAGTCGATGTTCTGCTGCAGGTCCATGGGAAGCCCTTTCACGCTTAAATCCCAACATATAGCTTTTTATATTTGCATAGCTATGTTTCCACTGAGTTACCTGTGGTTGCGGCGCCCCCCAACATTGATGCTCCCCCTAAACAGTCGACCCCAGCCACCAAATGAATGGAGGCCGGGGCCGTTATCCTTACAATTGCACTGCCGTGAGCGGGGCGCATTATCCCATTCCCAACTGGGGCACCTATCTACAGATGCGCTTTCGTCCTAAATCCCCAGGTAGGACATAATGCCGGCGACGGCGCGGTTAGCGCCGGCCACAGCATGAACCACCGTCGAGGGACCGCTCGCCACATCGCCCGCCGCGAAGACGCCGGACATCATGGTCATGCCGTTCTCGTCCACCTCAAGCAGGCCGCGATCATTGGCGACCAGGGCGTCGGTGGTAAGAACCAGCTTGTCCTTTGCCTGCTGGGAGGCGGCGATCACCACGGTGTCGCAGCTTACGTGGTCGAGCTCGTCCTCATAACCAACAACGGCGCCTTCCTCATCAAAGATGGCGGTACGGAACACCGGGCCGTTGTCGTCGATCTCTTGGACCGCCTTGCCGTACACCAGCTCCGCTCCGTCCAACTGGGCGAACTCGACCTCGTCCGAGCTAGCGGAGACATGCTTGGGGCGAGCATAGATGGTGACGTTGCGAGCACCCTGGCGAAGCGCGGTGCGCGCCACGTCCATGGCCACGTTGCCGGCGCCAATGACCGCGACGCTCTGCCCAATAGCCGCGCTTGACGGATCCACCAGATAGTCGATGCCAAAGAACACGTTGCCGCGGATCTCGCCCGGAATGCCAAGCTTGCGTGCACGCCAGGTACCCATGCCCACAAACACGGCGTCGTAGCCGTCGCGCAGCAAGTCGTCGATGCGCAGGGCGCCGCCGATGGTGGTAGAGGGGCGCACGCGCACGCCCAGGTCGCACATCACCTTGCGATAGCGCTGCACCAGCGTGCGCGGCAGGCGAAAGCCCGGAATGCCGTAGCCCAGCACGTCGACGATGGGCGCGTTGCCGCCCTTCTGGACGCGGCCGCAGCTCTTGTCCTCGAGCGTGGTGATGCCGCCGTCCTTGTTACCGGGGCTGGGGTTCTCGTACACAACCTCGCCGTGGCTGATGAAGTAATCCTTGAAGCCGTTGAGCATGTCGGCGGCCGCATCGAACACGTCCTGGCCCTCGCAGCGGTCGAGCAGGATCGACTCGGCGCCGAACATCTCGGGCACCTCGGTAAGCACGGAGGTACCGCCGCCGACGACCGCGATGTCGGAAACGCGGCCGATTACGGGGTTGGCGGTGATGCCGGACAGGCCGTCAGATCCGCCGCACTTGAGGCCGATGACCAACTCGGAGGCAGAGATGGTCTCGCGCTTGAACGTCTTGGCGTGAGTGGCCAGCTCGGAAAGGATCTTATGGCCCTCTACCAACTCGTCCTCAACGTCCTGGCAGGTAAGGAAGCGCACGCGCTGCGCGTCGTAGTTGCCCAGCTCCTCAAGTACCTGGTCGTGCGTGCAGTTTTCGCACCCCAGCGAAAGGAAGAGCACGCCGGCGGCGTTCGCATGGCGAGAAAGCGCTACCAGCAGCTTGCGGGTCTGCGCATGGTCGGCACCCGTCTGCGAGCAGCCAAAGGGATGCGGGAAGTAGTACACGCCCTCAAGACTGTCCCCCACCAAGTCCTGAGCCTGTTCGCACATGCTTGAGCTCCAAGTGGCTCCACTCAAAAACGGGGTTGCCAACGCAACGCTCCAGGGTTTCCGCCCACTTCTGGAACTTCTCGCGAGCCGGGGCGTCGCCGGTGATAAAGCGCTCGCCCACACCGTTTGCGCGCATAAGGCGCCACTTGTAATGGTCGCCGCCCAGCCAAACCTCGGTGATGGATTCAAAACGCTTGTCCTCGTAAATCTCCTTGGGGGAAATATGGCAGTGATAGTCGACAATGGGCATGTGCTCCGCATAGGTGTGGAACAGCTCCTCACCCGTCTGCGTGCTCAGAAGAAAATCCTGATCATCCATAAAAGCCTTCGTGTGCATCCTCTCGACTTCGCAAACATGCTCGATGCCTGCGACCCCCGGGCGAGAAAAGCTGTCGCTCGCCTTTGTACAAGGTGAACGTTCACTTTACCTATACAGACGAACGGTTCGTTTTCATCGGTGAACGGTTCTTCGATCGATGGGATTAAACCAGGGAGCACGTTGCTGGGACCGCCGCCAAACGCGTCTGTCGCGGCCTTTCAAAATCCCACGCTCATCTGGCGCTGCACCGATCTCCCGTCTGGCTGCACCGCTGTTTTTCAGCTTCAGTTGGACTTGGGGCTCTGCTGAAAACGGCCTTCGTTTACACCCTCTTGCTATTTTTAGGCTTCAGTTGGAGTAGCCTCTGCTGAAATCAGCCTTCAGTTGGACTTGGCATAGAACCCGATGGAAACCTAATTGGAGAAACCCATGGTAGATAGACCAGCAGAATCGAAGACTCGATTTCGCAAGTCCAACTGAACCGCATTTTTAGCAACGAAGGTAACACGGAGGTCGATTTCAGCAGAGCCCCAAGTCCAACTGGAGGCCGATTTCAGCAGCGCGTGTATTTTGCTGCGCGGAGTGCCCAGCCTGCAGGCATGTCGCCGCCGCTCGTGATGTGCGGTAATAGAAAGGGCGCCGCAAATAGCGACGCCCCTGGTATAGATGGGCCATGGGCCGTAATCTATGCGCGCATAAAGTGAGCCCTAAACGCTTGTCTATCCCGTGACCTCAACGTGCGCCGCAGTTGCGTAGCGGTCGAGGTTGCTCCTAAACACCAGCTCTACCATACCGCGCTCCACGTCGCTTTGCGGGCGCTCGCCCAACAAAACAAAATCAAGCAGCCTCTTGAGGGCGGTCTGCGCCATGCCAAAGGGATCCTTGTAGACCAGGTTGTTCACAATGCAGCGACGCAGCGCCAAAACGCTCTCGGGGAACAAATCGTTGCCAATTGCCAGGACCTCGCCCTCCATGCCAAGTTCCACCAGCGTGTCCGCAAGCACTTCCGATCCCACGGCAAACACGCTGCAGACCATGTCTGGCCTCGCGGTATTCAACACACGGGAGAGCTCCTCATGAAGACGATCCTCCTGCTGGTGAGCTCCGCACAGATCATCCACCCTCACCTGGGCGCGCTGGGTGCGCAGGTATTCATGGAACGCGCGGGCGACCACCGCATGCGATTCGGATTGAGGGTCTCCCGCAAGCAGCAAGATTCGCGCGTCCTGTTTGCCGCGCAGCAAATTGATGGCCTGCTCGGCCATAAGATTGCCGGCCATAGCGTAGTCGGACACCACGGCGGCGATACGCTTGGTCTGAGGCTTATCGCCATCCAGCAGCACCACCGCCGTGCCCGCCTCCGCTATCTTCTCCAAAAGCACCGTTCCCTCAGGACGGATGGGAGCAAGCGTCAGCAAACCATCGATTCGCTCGCCGGCATCGATGCGGTCCAATATGCCTGCAAGGGCAACGGGATACTGGCCAAAGGCGTACTCGATGTTCTCAAACGCAGCGCCCACGTCCGGCGCGTCCTCAATATAGGAACGGCAGCCCTCCCACAGGTAGGCATAGTAGTAACGTCCGCTATTTGCCGGACTGGGCAGGCAGATCACAATCTTGGCGTCCTTGCGACGAAGGCTGGATGCATTGGCGTTGCGACGGTACCCCATCTCGTCCGCCAGGCTCGCAATGCGTGCGCGGACCTCGTCCGACACGCCGGGCTTGCCCGTCAACGCTTTATGCACCGTGTTGACCGACACGTCCATGCGCGCCGCGATATCCTTCATGGTCACTCGCGCCATGTTCCACCAGCCTTACACCTCGCCGTCCCAATTAGGGAACGTTCACTTACAGTAACCTACCTTACCACGGACGAGGAGTCTGTGCGTGGCATCCGCCATGACCAATCTTGGACATCGGATCAGCATGCCGGCCGATTGGTTGAACGATGCGGGTGCGGGCAGACCGCAGGCCAACCGTTCAAGTTTCGGCCGCCCCGCGGCCAGCCCGCTGTTGACTGCATTCCAGTCACATGTCGCGCTCGAAACTATTTCACGCCGCGTGAGAGCTCCTTCTCCACGGCATCCACGCCCTTTACAGCGGGACAACAGCTTTTCTGCTTAGAGCTGCAGTGCCCCGAGCACGAGCCGGAGGACGAGCAGTCTCCACACGTGCCCTTGCGCTTGGCGCGCACCAACACGGCGACAAATGCCGCGCCGATCAAGACCAGCAAAACGATATCGATGGGACTCATGGCTCCTCCTTTGTTTACTATGACTAACTTTAGCGCATATGCAGGGCAACGCGGCCCTTCCTCGTCCACGCAACACAAAAACGCCGCGCCCCACATAGCACAGGGGGACACGGCTTTAAAAACGGCAACAGGGGCTTGGGGCAAGCCTAGAGCGGCACAGCGCTATGCAGAGGCGCCCGCCGGGGTAAGGCGCTCCGCCGCGTCATCGTCCCACGCACCGCGGGGCATGGGGCGGAACAGCTGGAACAGAACGGCCAGCGCAAAGAGCACGGCGATTACGGTCCAGATGCTGAAGACCCCCTGGGCGGCGAGGTAGAACTGGTTGATCATGAGGCCCACGACCCAGGCGAAACCGCACTCGTAGCCCAGCGCGACGGCGGTCCACTTGGCAGAGTTCATCTGGGCGCGAATGGTGCCCATGGCAGCAAAGCAAGGGGCGCACAGCAGGTTGAAGGCGCCGAAGGCGGCGATGGCGCCGGCGCTGGGGAAGAGCGCAGCGAACGCGGCCCACAAGCTGGGGTCGGTCTCGGTAGCATCTGCCAGGTGCAAAAGCGACGCCGCGGTGGCCATGACGTTCTCCTTGGCGACCAGGCCCGTGATGGACATGGCCGTTGCCTGCCAAGAATCGAAGCCAAGCGGTGCGAAGGCCCACGCGAGCAAGCCGGCGAGAGACGCCAGCAGAGAGTAGTCGGTGAACTCCTCCGGGATGCCCTCCATGGCGGGCAGGTAGCCAAAGGCACCGTTGAACAGGCCGAAGTTAGACAAGAACCACACCACGATGGTGGAGGCGAAGATGATGGTGAAGGCCTTCTTGACGTAGGCGCTCACGCGCTCCCACACGTGCAGCGCCCAGCTGCGAGCACTCGGCATGTGATAGCTGGGCAGCTCCATGACAAAGGGCGTGGGACGACCCGCGAAGAGCTTGGTCTTCTTGAGCATGACACCGCTGACGATGACGGCGATGACGCCCAGGAAGTAGAAGAGCGGCGCGATCCACGTGGACTCGGCGTCGCCGATGAGCGCGCCCATGACAAGCGCGATGACGGGCAGCTTGGCGCCGCAGGGGATGAACGTTGTGGTCATGACCGTCATGCGACGGTCCTTCTCGTTCTCGATGGTCTTGGTGGCAAGCACGCCCGGCACGCCGCAGCCGGTGGACACCAGCATGGGGATAAAGGACTTACCGGACAGGCCGAAGCGACGGAAGATACGGTCCATAACAAAAGCGACGCGGGCCATGTAGCCGCAATCCTCAAGGAAGGAGAGCAGGACAAAGAGGACGAGCATCTGCGGGATGAAGCCCAGAACCGCGCCCACGCCGGCAACGATGCCGTCGCAGACCAGGGAGATCACCATATCGCTGGCGCCCGCGGCGGAAAGCCAACCCTCGAACATCGCCGGGACGCTGGGCATGGCGGCACCGAAGAAGTCCCAGCCGTCACCAAAGAGGTTGTCATTCACCCAGTCTGTCATAGAGGTGCCGAACGTAGAGATGGCCAGGTAGTACACGCCGAACATGATGGCCGCAAAGATAGGTAGGCCCAGCCAGCGATTGGTGACGATGCGGTCTATCTTCTCCGAGGTGCTCATCTTGGCGGGAGCGCGATGCAGGCACTCGTCGATGATGTGGGCGATGACGGCATAGCGCTCGCCGGTGATGATGGACTCCGCGTCATCGTCGCAGTCGGCTTCGCACTGGGCGATAAGGGCTTCGATCTTCTGCGCGGCAGCGCCCGTCAACTTGATTGCGGATGCGGCATCCGAGTCGCGTTCGAACATCTTGACGGCATAGTAGCGGCGGCGATTTGCGGCGACGGATGCGGGCAGCTGTGATTCGATATGCTGCAGCACGTCTTCGATTGCGGAATCAAACGCATGGCGCTGGCCAGAGCCCTTGGTAGCAGCGGTGGTTTTTGCCTTATCGATAAGGGCGTCGACACCGTTATTCTTCAAAGCGGAGATCATGACGACCGGGCAGCCCAACGCCTTCTCCAGGTGGGCGACGTCGATGGCGTCGCCGTTCTTTTTCACGAGGTCGGCCATGTTGAGAGCGACCACCACGGGCAGACCCGTCTCGATAACCTGGAGCGCCAGGTACAGGTTGCGCTCCAAATTGGTGGCGTCAACTACCTGCACCACAACATCCGCCTCGCCGCTCATAAGGTAGTCGCGCGACACCTGCTCTTCCGGGCTATACGGAGACAACGAGTAGATACCCGGGAGGTCCGTGATGATAACGCTTTTATCAGCGGACAGGGGCGCCTGCTTTTTCTCGACCGTAACGCCCGGCCAATTGCCCACGTAGCCGTTTTGGCCCGTAATCAAATTGAACAGCGTGGTTTTACCGCAGTTGGGATTACCCGCCAACGCGATATGAATCTTGGATTCAGCCATCATTCCTTCTTTCACATCAAGGCTTCGAGATTCAAGCAATTCCTGAGTTGGCCATTGTTGTTAGATTTGGCTAACTCTACCTGTAAAAAGAAACGCTTCAGGCCTACTCGACCTCTACGATCGCCGCTTCTTCCTTGCGGATAGACAGCTCGTAGCCGCGCACGGTAATCTGCACGGGATCGCCCAGCGGAGCGACCTTCACCACCTTAAACGCGGTGCCCTTGATAAGCCCCATGTCCATAAGGTGGCGGCGCAGCGCACCCGTTCCGTGCAGCTTGACGATAACGGAGCTATCCCCTACCGCCACATCTCCCAATGTCTTCATGCTTCCCCCCCCTCTCGGTTCGACCTGCATCGCCCAACACGGTCGGCAACCGTCCTTAAGCGACCATTACGTTCTTGGCCACTTTGGCATCCAAGCCAAAGCGAGCGCCTTTGACGAGAACGATGATGTTGCCCCCGCCCGATGAGACCACGTGCACCTGCGAGCCCTCGACAAACCCGAGCGTCTCCAGGTGGCGCTTGACGTCCGCCGCGCCCTTCACGCGCGAAACCGTCACCGTGTCACCAGCGTGCGCCATCGAAAGCGGCATCGCCGGCATCTGCGGACCCTGAGGCATCCTCAACCACCGTCTCTCCTCGTCCTAATACATCGCATAGCCGCTTTGCCGCGCTCGCCCTCTCGACCGTTGCGTGCTTTCGCGCCACCGCGAGCTTTTTGATGCCGCAACGGAGAATGCGGTGCGAATACGGTGCAAACGCAGGAAAACTTCCCTTTCGCTACAGCAGCAATGGTGCCTCGCTCAAGGGAAGTTAGCCATGGCTATGTTTACCTTGGTAAACTACCACTCCATGAGGACTCTGGAAACCCCCAACGTCAATTTGGTTGATAAAATATATTGTTTATTCATCGTCACATTGTCTCGCAGCATCTTATAGGCTCTGCAGGATCGCTTTTCACGACCTTCCACGAATGGAGGATGCAGTTCTTACGGATAATTGCATCAGGTTCAAGAGCCCTGTCGCAAACGAAATAGATATCGATTTCTAACCTGCAGTTTCTATTTGCAAAAAATGGGTCTACCCGATCTTTTTTAAATCGATGCGATTTCCCGTAAGAACTGCGCAGGAAGGCCGTCTTGATAAGCGGTATTACCCCAGCAGGTTAAGGACGCGGCGCTTGTGGTCGAGGAAGGCGGGCGTGAGCGAGAACGAGGCGCGCTGTGAACGCTCGCATGCCACGGGCTCGCAGCCTACGATATGAGCGGGCTCGCCGCGCTGCGGGGCCCCGCGCATGACGTAGATGATGTCCGCGAGCTTGATAGCCTCGTCTATGTCGTGGGTCACCACCAACGCCGTGGTGCCGCAGGTATCGACCACGTTGAGAAACCACTCGTGCATATCCGCCTTGGTAAACGCATCGAGCGCGGAAAAGGGCTCGTCCAGGAGCATGAACTCGCGCGAGAACAGGTAGCTGCGGAGCAGCGCGGCGCGCTGGCGCATGCCGCCGGAGAGCTCGGCGGGCCAGCGGTCTTGGGTGCCCTCTAAACCAAATAGGCCAAGCAGGTCGCGCGCTTTATCGCGAGCAGATTCACGCGGTTCGCCCTTGAGCACCAAGGGAAGCGAAACGTTGTCCAGAATCGTTTTATGGGGCAGCAACAAATCTTTTTGCAGCATGTAGGCAAGACGCCCAGACTGCCCAGTGATGTCGCGCCCGTCCAGGAGCACGCGACCGGACCAGGGGCGGGAAAGGCCGGCAATTACATGGAACAGCGTGGTCTTGCCGCAACCGGACGGCCCCAGCAGGCAGGCAACCTGACCGGATTCCACATGCAAGTTGATAGCGTCCAAAACCTTGATGTCACCAAAGCCCTGGGAAACGCCCTCGATATCCAGGCTCGCCATGCGTTACTCCCCCATCCCTTCTCGTCCAAAAAAGACGCCGCCGCCTGAGAAAACGACGGCACCCGATAACCGCCAGCCGCGGACCACCGACGGCGCATCACGTACCGCAACCCTCGCCTGCCGCATGCCCCGCCTGCCGCATACCCCGCCTGCCGCATGCGAGCCGCAACGGTCGCTAGGCGCTGATGAAGTCCATGGTCATGCCCGCACCCGGCTCGATTGCGGGCGCAAAGCCCTGGTCAGAGACCCAGGAGAAGAAATCGTCCCAGCGCTGCTGGTCCATCTGGCCCCACATGGAGGCGTCTGCCTGGTACTGATCCGCCAGATAATTCTGCGATGCGTGGACCAGCTCGCTCTCAAGCTCGGGAGCAGCCTTGAGCAGGATCTCGGCGGTGCCGTCGGGGTCCTTGATGCAGTCCTCGTAGCCGGCGCGCGTGGCATCCATGAACGCCTTAACCGTGTCGGGGTCGCTCTTTATGAGATCGTTGTTGGCGATGATGACCGGCGTGTAGAAATCGAAGACCGGGTCGATATCGGCGAAAGCGAAGTAGTTGGTGTCCAGCCCCGCGAGCTTGCACTTCTCGCCCGCCCACGCCCAGTAGATCCAGATGCTGTCGACCTGGTTGGTGGAAAGCGCGGTCACCTCGTCGGTCACGGTAGAGGGAACCATCTGCACGCGGCTATAGTCGCCTCCGTCCGCCTCGACGCAACGCTGGATAACGCCCTGCTCGATAGGCATCTCCCAGGTGGCGTAGGTATGGTCCATCATCTTGGCGGGGCTGGTGATGCCCTTGTCCTTCATGCTGATGATGCCCGAGGTGTTGTGCTGGATGATGGCGGCGATCGCGGTGACCGGCATGGCGGCGTCGCCGGACACGTAGGAGGCCATGGTGTCCTGGAAGCTCACGCCAAACTGCGCGTCGCCGGCCGCCACCAGTGAATCCGCACCGTTTTCCGGCGCCTGAAGAATCTCGACCTCAAGCCCGGCATCCTTGTAGTAGCCCTTCTCTTGGGCGACGTACAGGCCGGTATGGTTGGTGTTGGGCGTCCAATCCAACGCGAAGGTCACCTTGGTGAGGCCGCTTTGGGTTTTGCCAGAACCCGCGGAACCCGCCGAGCCCGCCGGTGCACCGGAGTTGCCACCCGCGCAACCCGTCAGAGCGGCAGCGCCGGCGAGGCCCAGCCCCACCAGGCCCGCGCGCATAAGGCCGCGGCGGCTGATGGCAGTCTGCATATTGAACATGTTGTTGGAACGCATGATGAATCCTATTCTCCCTGGTTACCCTTGACGCGCTCCCAGGGCATCGCGATGCGGCGGACGGCCTCGACGGCCCACATGAGCACCAAGCTCAAGGCCGAGATGAGGAAGATCACCGCGAACATCTTGTCGAACGAATACGCCTTGCGGACGCGTGTCATGTACACGCCAAGGCCGGAAAAACCTCCCAGCCATTCGGCAATGACCGCGCCCACGATGGCATAGGCGGCGGAGATCTTGAGACCACTGAAGAACTGCGGCAGGGCAGCCGGGATCTTTACATGGCGCATGATCTGCCAGCGCGACGCCCCCATGGAGCGCATAAGGTCTATCTCGTCCGGATCAACCGATTTGAATCCGCCCAGAAGCCCCACCGTGATGGGGAAGAAGGTGGCCACCACAATGAGCACCACCTTGGGCAGCATGCCATAGCCAAACCACAGCACCAGCAGCGGAGCGATGGCGACCGTAGGGATGGTCTGCGAAAGCACCACCAACGGGTAGAACGCACGGTAGAGCACCTCGAAACGGTCCATGGCAACTGCCGCCGCGGCGCCCAGCGCAATACCCGCGGCAAGGCCAATACCAGCCTCCGCCAACGTGGTCACAGCATGGCCCGCCAGCAAGGGCCAATCCCCCACCAGCGCGCGCAGCACGGCAACGGGGCTGGGCAGCAGATAGGGAGGCATGATACCGGCCGAGCACACTGCCTGCCAGGCGGTCAGCAAAGCAACCAACGTCACGGGCGCGGCGGCAGATAGCCAGCGGCCACGCGAAGCAGGGTCCCTGCGGGTTGATTCGGCTGTCTTGGACGAGCGCGACATGCTAGTTCTCGTCCAAGTGATACTTGGTAATCTTCTCCTCAGTGGTGAGGACGCCCTTCTCAGGGGCAAAGAAGATCTTGACATAGGTCGCTACTTCGGGCGCGCCGGCTGCGACCACAATGCGATTGACCTCGGCTACCACCTTCATGCAATGGTCGTACTCGCCCTGGATAGTGGTCTCGAACGGACCCACGCAGGCATCTGGGAA
>OLFX01002704.1_pt1 | contig 13747 bp, 14 predicted proteins | sample 1605091 | NCBI WGS metagenome assembly OLFX01 (sample SAMEA3888906, study PRJEB22519) | human gut metagenome | biome: human gut; feature: human-associated habitat; material: faeces | place: Denmark | collected 2012
CATGGAGGCGCGCGAGGGGCGAGCCGCCACGCTCAGGGCTTTCCAGCTCGAACCCAACGAGTGGTACCTGAGAATAGAGGGCAAGCTGATGGCGAACTCGATACCCAACCAGGCCGTCGACGAGGCGCGCTTCGTCGACCTGGACGGGCCGAACATGCGCGAGTACTACGTGAAGCGGAAGGGCGATCTCTGGCGGTATCAGCCCAGCTTGTAACCGGTGCCGCCGGCAGTTGACCGGCGGTTCCATTCCGGCTGACTGGCAATACCTATTCTGGCTACTACTCATGCCCTATTGCCCATCTGGGTGACTGCTAGAAACAGTTAAACACTCATCTAAGGTGCCGAACCATTTCCAAGCTTCTGCTTGCTTGCATGGTGTCTTAAATGAAAGTTTGCATCCCGCATAAGAAGTAATTCTACTTTTGAACGAAATTCAACCTTTATCATTTCGTTTGAACATGCTTTTAAAGCTGCGAGGCGAACGTTAGGATTATTGTCTTTTGCAAGGATCCAGATTAGTCTGTATGCATAGTCGCTTTCTGATGTACTTAGGAGCTCAACCGCTGCGCTTGGTGCTAATTGCCTTATTTCGGGATGCTCGTCGAGGGCAAGTTCTGACAATACTAGAGATAGCACCTTTAGCTCGTCGCCTCCCCTTGTTCGATTTATTCTAATAAGCTCGGGCATGATGCCAACAAGAGCATTAGAGGCCTCGTAATCTTTTGCTGATGATTGGTAGACTGAAAGGGCGTCTTCAACTCGACCGATGCCGCAGGCAGCTTTAAGTGCGAAAAGTCTTACATGCCAGGCCGCTTCTGTAGTTCCTCCAAATGTATAGATGGGCATTGCGGTTGACTCTTCGCGGAAAGAGCCAGCGGCTTCTATGAGTTCGTTCGGCAACTTAGTACCTGAGCAAACAAATGACGAAGCACAAATAATCATTGTTTCCAACATTGGAGACAACGCTTCATCAAATGCTTCGGCCTTCGCTGCTTTTTGGAATAACGAAAGGAGTTTTATCCCAGGATTTGTTTCGAAAACAGATAACCCTGTTTTCCTTATCGAAAGATTGATAAGCGGATAGGGGTTTAGCGCGAATTTATGATAGCTATTTCGAGTCGAATTAATACCAAATTGCTTTTCGATAAGATTGACTGCAGCATCAAATAGTTCGCTGTAGTTTTTCCATCCCGTTAGCCTTCCTTCAAAGATTGCTCTGGGGACCTCATCGAGGTATTTGCGGATTTGTTTGGATAAGTCTTTTGGTAGGATTCCATCAACTATTAACTGCGCTATTGGCTCTGCTGATTGACCAGAGTCAAGGTACCATTTCCAGTGCTTGTTGAAAACTGAAGTAAAACTGCTGACATTAAAACTGTCAGTTTTATCCCAATGGATATTGCTTGCGATTGTGACAAAGCTGGAGATACAATTCGAATCTTCTTCTGACAGCAGATCTGACAGAATATTAATAAGTGTGTTTGAGTCTAATCTAATTGATGCGCTGTTTATGGCACGTTTCCACTGGATTGGGAATGAACGTCTCACGTCTCTATCGTTGAGGAAAGACGCTACAGCGGGCATGGGATGTTCCGAAAAATATGAGACAAAGAGATTTATGCATACGCATTTTATTTTACTGGAATCAGGCCCGGTGCATAGGTTCGAGGCATCCCACAACTCGTCAGCATGTGCGGGGACTATGTTTGCCACAAGGGGCCAGTCATGTTTGCATATGCTGCGCGCCCTTTTTTCGTCGCCGCCCACAAGTGAGAGACGCAGTGCATGGTAAGCGAAGGACGGGTTTTCATATATTCGCGCGAGGGTAGATAGCGAACGTGCGAGGTATTTCCGCATGGAATACAGCCTGCTAAAGCTACCGTAAAGGATTGAAATAAACAGGGCATCGGATAGTTTGCCTATAATCCGGTCATATCTTCCATCGATTCCTCGTGCTGTAACGGATAGGTTTTCCTTCCATTCCTCAATATCGCGAATGACGCTTTCGACTTCGTGCAAGCAGTGTTCGAATTCTGGAAACGCTATCGGCGATGCGAGAGCACCGACCCTTTCTTGAACGAGGTAGTATGTGTCGATGTCTCCTTTAAGTAGGGCGTAGTTTCTGAGGTCTACAAGTGCGATCCCGAATTGCCATTCCCCTGAGTCTTCTTGTGCGTCTAGCTTGTTAAAGAGCCTGCGATATGCGTCATGGTAGTCTCCGTACAAGGCTGATCCACATGAAGCTCGAAGCCCCCATTTTCTTTCGGGTTCAATGAGTGCTGGGATAGCGGTGCAAATAGCCTCTTCATGTGCCGCCAATGAGAACGGCTTATTGTCGAACAGCCATAGAATTGTGCTATTGCCAAGCTCCTCAAGGCTAGCGGATACATTTTCATCAGTATTGAATTCTGAACAAGTGAGGCCTAGCTTTTTATACAGCATCGAGCTGGCGTTTCCGAAAAGTGGAAAAGTGGACTTTTGGAGACCGCTGTATTCGAGTAAAGATGCCTGATCGCTGTGAACGATGCTCGAAGTTGCTATTCCTCGTGAAAGGCGCGTTAACTCGGACTTTAAGTTTACAATTATGATTTGCGGCAGCTCAAATGGATTACTAATAATTTGATAGCAGCATAAATCCGCTGATTGCACCCTTGCTTTCAGTGCTTGAGCGTCCCCTTCTTGTTTATCACCAATAAAATATAGAAGGACTCGTTTGTCCATCTCGAAAGCGTGCTCTATTTCACACTTGGTTCCCTCTCGCAGCTCTTTCCCAATGATGCAGACAACGAAGTCTGATTGCTCGACTTGATCACAGAAGAATTGCGTTGATGGGCATGAGCTTGCTTCGTACTCGATGGCAAAAGGTGAGAACTGTTCGTCCTTTTTCAGCGCCCCGTAAACGCTATTTCTAAGATTGTGCCAATCGATATCACTGGTGTCAGCCATTGCTGAGCTTACAAATACTCTCAATTTATCAACTTGCGCGTCAACCATGTTCACTCCTGTTGCTCGGCTTCTTTCTATATTCTATGCTCTTAAGAGATTTGTTGCCGATTGCCTTCCAAACAGGCCTGCGCCTGAATAGCCCGATTAGTTTGTAGTGTTCGCTGGGTCTACCTTTAGTAGCGAATTGATTGAACCATGGTGCCAACAGCGGCTATGTCGTCACCGGTCTTCTGTAACGAAACGTCCTGATCTGCCATGCAGATGCGTCGGCCTGTTGCACGGGTCGAGGGTGGAATCATATTGGCAAGAATCTTATCGCACATGAGGTTGGAGTGCATCAATCACAGCGCGGTGGATATCGAAGACCGAGAGGAGGCCCTGTACGGGGAGATGGGGAGAGGTATCGTTGACGAGCGGGAGTGCCCTCAGCCACTCCTCGTTCAAATAGGTATTATACTGAAAAGGTGACAATTAATGCGAGGGCAAGCCATGTTGCTGAGCGATTCGTCAACCAGTGAGCTGATCCACCTGCTCGGCACGCTTGCCGCGCGCGTTATACTTCGCAACTCACACATTCGCCAGGGCTTGAGCCTGGACGCCCCTTTGTATTTTCCCGGCCATTCGACCAGGGTCTTTTTCCGCGTGACAAACGTTGGCCAAGATACGATCGTGCTGGATTGCGCGCGCGGCATTGCCCAGCTTGTGTTCGAGAGGGTAGAAGGCGAAGTCGAGCATTCTTATAACGGCGCGTTTGCGGATGAGTTTGACTATAGAGGAGTGAGCTGACGGGTCAGATGCGAACCACGCGATATTGGTTCGTTTGTCCGTCCTGACTCTTATTGGCGCGGGTGGTTGTTGACCGACGGCGCCATCGTGGATGGCCGTTGCTGTCATTGGCATACGTGTTCCCGTGCAGGTTTATTGGAGTTAGATAATTAGTTTGAAACGGCAGATCGCCTGGATTTCAAAGGGCTATTCTTAATCTTAGCATCGACGAAAGGAAGGTGAGGGGATGCTGAGCATATTTGATGTTGCGGCAAGTATTTTGGAAAACACTGGGTATGTGTCGACGATGAAGCTGCAAAAACTGGCGTTTTATTCTCAGGCATATTCCCTCGTGAACGATCGCTGTCCGCTATTTGAAGAGGGATTTCAGGCATGGGTTAACGGTCCGGTTTGCCCCAAGCTTTTCGGTATCCACAGGCACCGATATGTCATTGGACCAGAAGAGCTTAGAGGGTACGGTGATGCTTCGTTGCTGTCTAATCATGAGAAAGCGCTTGTCCAGCATGTTTGCAGCGTCTTTTCCGATTATGACGGCAATGAATTAAGTGTTTTGACACATAAAGAATTGCCCTGGAGGAAGGCTCGCGAAGACTGTTCGGAGACAGACCCCTGCTCACGTTTTATTTCCAACGATTCGATATATAGCTACTACAGTGAGGCAGCTAGTTCCAATCCATTGTTTCGATAGGCGCTGCGATGGATGGACGTCACTATTCTAAACGCGAGGTTGCAAATGCCGGTAAGGCAATTGCGGCGTATGAAGGCGCCTACACGGAGCTAGCTGAGGAGGCGGCCATTCTAGAGGCTTGGCGCCAAGCTCATAACCGGGTAATGATTGACGTTAAAGCGGAGCTCGCGCAACTTGTTATGGAGAAGTGCAGCTCCGCTGTTGTTGTGGGTCGTTTGAAGCGCGCGGATGCTATTGTTGCGAAGCTGCGACGTGCAGACGTCAAGCATAAACTGTCCATGCTTCAAGACATCGCGGGCTGCCGCGTTATCGTTGATACCCTTGAAGAGCTTGAGCTGCTAAGCTCGTTGATTATTGAACATTTTAACGTTGCAGCCAATGATGTTAAGGATCATATTTCAGTCGCGAAGGAAGACGGCTACCGCAGCCGTCATTTTAGGGTGCGTCGTAATACCAGTCAGTACGATGGCCTGCGATGCGAGATCCAGCTACGCACGCGTTTGCAGCATTCCTGGGCGACCGCCGTTGAAGTGTACGATGTCATCTCGGGTTCGGGTCTGAAAATAGGCAAGGGGTCAGAGGGGGAGCGTCGTCTATTTAAGGGGTTGTCGCTTGCCTTGTCTATCAAGGAGTTTGGGCAGGTGGAAGAGCGTGCCGATGAATTGAAAGATGTTTTGGAAGAGGCGTCTTGCTTAAATAACGAGCTGTACGCATTGCAAAAGCTTCAAGCGAGCAAGGGTTCCGTATCAATAATGAACTCGGAGCAATATAGGAACAACGAGTACTGTCTTTTGTATATCGACTACGCTTTGCAGTATACGAAGATATACACCTATGATATGGATCACGCTGATGAGGCGAATAAAATGTACGCGAAGCTAGAGCGGGCAAAGTCCCCTATGCAGGATGTCTTGCTCGTCAGCGTTTCAAGTTTTACCAATCTGAAAAAAGCTTATCCAAATTATTCTGCGGACATTGGTTTGTTCTTTAACGAGGTTGATTGGCTGATGGATTGGATGATGGGGCTCTAGTTTTAAGCTGATTGGGCTGGATGACCCTATCAACAAGAGAGTAAAACGTGGCCATTTCAATGAGAGAGGGAGAGTGAACATTTGGCGCTTTCCTCGCGTCTGCTTATTAAGTCTGGAGTGCGGGATAGGGTGTCCTCATCAAGATGGCGGCTTGCAGCCCGCCCTCGTCCAAATAATGCCTAAACCGAGGGGCGGCTGCCGTTATGTTGGGGTCACGCTGTTGGACCAGCGATACCCGCATGTTGGTCAAGCTTGGGTCCTTGTGGCTAGCATCTCCTTTATGGTGATGTTGCCGTAGCGCGCCTTATACTATAGCCAGGCTTATAGAAAGGCGTTTTGTGCTTACGATTCACTTTGGCGATTTGGGCGGCGTTTTCTTCAGCTCGCCCGGTAGTTTTAACCGACCAACGTAGGGACTTGATGGCAGCCGGCTGGGAGGTTTTGCCGTGGCGTGCGGTTTTGCGTTGAACAACATTTTAGTTACCGGAGGGTGCGGGTTTGTGGGGTCCGCCTTTGTGCGCTACGTGGTGCGCGAGCATCCGGGCGTGCACGTGACGGTTCTTGACGCGCTTACGTATGCGGGCAATCCGCGAAACATCGCCGGCCTACCGCGGAATCGCGCTGAGCTTGTGGTTGGTGATGTGTGCGATGCTAAGCTGGTGCGCGATCTGGTTGCCAAGGCGGACGCCGTGGTGCATTTTGCCGCGGAGACGCATAACGATAGGTCTATTGCAGACCCCGCGCCGTTTGTGAAAACCAACGTTGAGGGCACGTTTACCTTAATTGAGGCGTGCCGGCAGCTTGGCGTTCGCTACCACCATATCTCGACCGACGAGGTCTTTGGCGACCTGCCGCTTGATAGTCCGGCACGCTTTACGGAGGAGTCTGCCTACAGGCCCTCGAGCCCCTACAGCTCTAGCAAGGCGGCGGCGGACATGCTTGTGCGCGCGTGGGTGCGCACGTACGGCCTGCGCGCCACCATCTCTATATGCTCGAACAACTACGGTCCCTACCAGCACGTGGAGAAGTTTATTCCCCGCCAGATCACAAACCTTATAGACGGGGCGCGGCCCAAGCTTTACGGCGACGGCAGGCACGTTCGCGATTGGATCCACGTAGAGGACCACAGCTCTGCGGTGTGGCAGATCCTTACGCGCGGCGCCGTGGGCGAGACCTACCTTATTGGTGCTGATGGCGAGCGCGACAACCTGTCCGTTTTGCGCGAGCTGCTGCGGGCGTTTGGGCGCGATGGGGATGATTTTGACTGGGTGCGCGACCGCCCGGGTCATGACCGTCGCTATGCGATTGACAGCTCTAAGCTGCGCCGCCTTGGGTGGACGCCTACCCATACGGATTTCTCGTCCGGCCTTGCCGATACTATAGCGTGGTACAAGGCGCATGAGGATTGGTGGCGTCCTGCCAAGGAGGCCACCGAGGCACTCTATCGCGAGCGGGAGGATGTGCGAGCTGGCTGCTGCGGATGATCGCCCGTGCGGCGTTTCCTCTCTGGTGTCCCCGGCGTACCGCGCTTAGGGCGAATAGATTCAATTCGCCCTTGCTTTACCCCGCTTTATGCTACAGGGAGGCTTAGAGAAAGGCGTCCCGGGCTTACGCGACAAATTGCGGAGATAACTGCGCCTACTGGATTTTGAAGATAGCAAAGATGCAGGATATCACCATCAACCTGTACCATATGATCGATTTTGGCAACCGCAGGTTCACGGCGCGCATTGCCAATACGGGGGAAATCATCCACACTATGGACGAGTTTGTTCTTGTTGCGGCGGACTGCTTAAGGGGTGATCTTGCGTGAGGCGCTGCCTCAGCTTCCCTACAGCGTTGATGAGATCTACGGCTTGAGGAACACGACGAGGTCCTCGTCCAAGTATCCTGCTTACAATCGCGTCTATACTTCGGTGTATCGCATCTTTGGATCCCTTGCATTTGACGGCGGGCGTCCAGAAGTTGTGATAGTGGAGGGCTCGAACTCCGGTTATGAGTTTTACCGTGCCCTTTGCGAGAAAAGCGGTATTCGCTGCGTGAGCGCCGGTTTCTTTAGCTGGGAGTAGTTCTTCACGAGGGAGCTTGTTGAGGTAACGGCAGACACGTATTTGGCGTACAGGAAGAAAAGCCTCAATACTGCCTATCTTCAGCCGAAGGAGATGGCGGCGCTCAAAAAGGCGTTGCCCGATTTGGGGCTCTAGTAATCGATAGCTTCACTTGGGTCTGACCGCTGGCCAGTCTTAGAAAAAGAACCGTCTAGTTCGATTATCATCCGTACGTAAATAGGTCTACAATACGTATTAACGTAGAGAATGAAGGGCGGTTGCAATGGTTGCCGTTGTGGATGATAAGCTTGTGTTTGGGCGCGAGCAGGTGTTGACTTCAACGCAGGCGAGCAAGAACTTTGGAGAGGCCCGTCGCCGTGCGCGTAAGGAACCGCAGTTTGTCTCGGACAGAAACAACGGTATCGATACGGTCATTGTGAGTTTCGACGAATTTGAGGCGATGGCAGTTGAGCTTGAGCGTCTTAGGGAAGAGCGCCTATACGCCACTGCTGCCGCCAGGCTCGCAAGGGGCGATGCCGATCCTAATCGTGCAGGCAGGTTGTTCGCTGACGTAGTGGGACGCGATGCCTTTGATGCCATGGTGGCCGCCGAGGCTGCCGATCCCGTCTCCGACGCGGAGCTGTTCGAGTGAGTGCCGTCAGATTCGAGGTCGAGTTTTATGACAAGGCCGTCGAGAAGGAGTATTTAGCGCTTGATGGTTCTGTGCGAGTCATGGTGGACAAGGGTATCGCTCGCTTGGCGCTTCGGGCGGATGAGATAGGTAAGCCGCTTTTGGGGCGGCTTGCGGGATGCAGGGAGTTGAAATTTCGCGTTGACGGTATACGAGTGATTTATCGTATTCGTGGTAGTCGCATTGAGGTGGTGCAGATTATCGCTATAGGAGCGAGGGACAAGGGCGGGGTATTCGATATTGCTGCCAAACGTCTGGATAGCGGTAGCTGATTAACATGAGGAAATAGAGCGGCCCCATCTCCGTGTGTTGAAGCTGCGGGGATGGGGCCGTTTGCATTTTGCGCAGCAATGCCATTACCTGCAGATTGAGCTTCACGTCTAGTCTTCGAGAAGGCTGAGCGGATCGATGGCAGGGAGAGATAGCGTGCCGACCGGTGATTGAGACGAGGGCTGCTCGACAACGGTGCGAAGTTTAGACCAAATGCAAGCGATGTCGAGCGCGTGCTTATGTGCTCTTGTTTCTGCGGTTTCATAATCTTCAACATAAGATGTAAGGTCAATTGCGGTCATGCGTTCTCCCTTCTTGTGGGCAGGTGTCGTCTCATGGTGTCATCTCACCGGTGTAAAGAGTTTGCATATGTGCCACTGTATGGGTACGCGCTGGTATCATGTTTCTGTTACCGCGCGAGTTAGGTAGCGGCGAGACGCCAAGGTTGCGTGACGCCAAGGCTGCCTTCACGCGTGCCGTATCAAACGGAAGGATTACATCTATGAAGTATTTTGGCACCGACGGTTTTCGCGGCCGTGCGAACGAGGGCCTCAACGTTGACCACGCATTCAAGATCGGTCGCTTTGTGGGCTGGTACTACGGCGCTCGCCGCGGCAAGAAGGCCCGCGTCATCATTGGTAAGGACACGCGCCTTTCGAGCTACATGTTCGAGTCCGCGCTGGTCTCCGGCCTGGTCGCCAGCGGTGCCGATGCCTATATGCTGCACGTCATCCCCACACCCGGCGTCTCCTATGAGGTTGTCGACGGCGGTTTCGATTGCGGCGTCATGATCACCGCCAGCCACAACCCTTACACGGACAACGGCATCAAGCTGGTGAACCATGAGGGCTACAAGATGGATGAGGACGTTCTCGAGCTCATCGAGGACTACATCGACGGCAAGAGCGAGGTTCCGCTGGCCACCGGCGAGAACATCGGCTGCACCGTTGACTACATGCAGGGCCGCAACCGCTACATCGCCAGCCTTATCTCTAGCTGCGGCTTCTCGCTGCAGGGCATGAAGATCGGCCTGGACTGCGCCAACGGTTCTGCCTCCAGCGTCGCCCGTCCCGTCTTCGACGCCCTGGGTGCGGAGACCCACGTGATCAACAACGCCCCCAACGGCTACAACATCAACGTCGCCTGCGGCTCCACCCACATCGAGGGCCTGCAGCGCTTTGTTGTTGAGAACGGCCTGGACATTGGCTTTGCCTACGACGGCGACGCGGACCGCTGCCTGGCCGTCGACGAGCGCGGCCACCTGGTGGACGGCGACCTGATCCTGTACGTGTGCGGCACCTATTTGAACAAGTACGGCCGCCTGGCCAAGTCCACCGTGGTCCCCACCGTTATGGGCAACTTCGGCTTCTTCCTCGCGCTGGAGGCCGCGGGGCTCAACTACGAGAAGACCGACGTGGGCGACAAGTACGTGTACGCCTGCATGCGCGAGAACGGTTACAACCTGGGCGGCGAGCAGAGCGGCCACATCATCTTTGGCGACCTTGCCAAGACGGGCGACGGCATCCTCACCTCGCTGCGCATCATGGAGGTGCTGCGCGCCGAGCGCGAGAAGCTCTCCGAGCTCACCCGTCCGGTGAAGCTCTACCCGCAGCAGCTGGTGAACGTGCGCGTCTCTGACAAGGACGTCGTTATGAACGGCGAGGACATCAAGGCCGCCATCGCCGAGGCGGAGGCCTATCTCGAGGGCAACGGCCGCGTCTTCGTGCGCGCGTCCGGCACCGAGCCGCTGGTCCGCGTGCTTACCGAGGCTCCGGACGAGAAGCTCTGCACCGAGGCGGGCGCCATCGTCTTGAAGGCGCTTGAGAAGTACAAGCTCGATGAGTAGCGAGTTTTACGGATAGCACGGCTATTTGCCATCTTGCTTGGGGCTCCTGCGGCGATGTCGCGGGAGCCCTTTTGTTTGCGAGGGGTTTGCGGTGGCATTGGCCTTGCACTGGGATGGGCTTTGCGCGGCGAAGGCCTTGCGCGGGCGAAGGCCTTGCGCAGGCGAAGGCCTTGCGCGGCGTGCGAGGCCGTCGAGGCGGTGCGTGGATGCCGCCATGCGCTATAGGGGAGCGCGAGCGGGCTTATTTCACACTATTGTTACATGTGTTAGTGCACAATATGAATTGTTATGGATGACACGCGAAGCATGGCATAATCTCACATTGGATTATTTTGATTTCCAGATGAGGAGGATTATGTCGACATACGTACTTACAACCTGCTCAACCGCGGATTACGAGCGCGATTTCTTTGCGCAGCGCACTATACCATATGTTTGTTATCATTACGAGATGGACGGCCAGGAGTACGTGGATGATCTCTACGAGTCCACTACCCCCGCAGAGTTCTACGGTCGTTTGAAGGCGGGCGGCCAATCCAAGACCTCGCAGGTGGGAGTGGGCGAGTACCAGGAATTCTGGGAACCCTACCTTGCCCAGGGCCTGGACGTGGTGCACGTGACCCTTTCTTCCGGCATCTCCGGTTCCTATAACTCTGCCTGCTTGGCCGCCTCCGCGCTTGCGGAGCGCTACCCGGATCGCACTATCAAGGTGGTCGACTCCTTGGCCGCGAGCTCTGGCTTTGGCATGCTGGTGGAGTACATGGCTGACCTTCGCGACCAGGGCGCCACGCTTGACGAGCTGGTCGACTGGGCGGAGACCAACAAGTACAAGCTCAACCACTGGTTCTTTGTGAGCGACCTTGACTGCCTTAAGCGCGGCGGGCGCGTGAGCGCTACCAGCGCCGTGCTCGCGACCGCCCTGAAGATCTGCCCGGTGATGGATATCAACAACCAGGGCAAGTTGGTTCCGCGCGAGAAGATCCGCACCAAGCGCCGCGCTATCGCCGAGCTGGTTCGCGTGATGGCCGAGCGCGCCGACGGCGGGCAGGATTATGACGGCAAGTGCTGCATCTGCCACTCCGACTGCCTGGAAGACGCGCAGGCGCTGGCCGGTCTTATCGAGGAGCATTTCCCCAACGTGAGCGGCCACGTCTCGATTCACAACATCGGCGCCGTGATCGGCTCGCACACGGGCCCGGGCACCGCCGCGGTGTTCTTTATGGGCGACTCGCCGTTTGAGTTCCTCCTCGTCCAAAGACTGAGAAAGAAGTTTGCGCAAGAAGAAGCGCGAGCTTATGGCGCGAGATGCGTTGAAAAGAATCGACCCCGCTCGTCCGGAAAAAGACGAGCGGGGTCGCGTGCGTTTGGGGTCTATGCGACGTAGCGCGGCTGCAGCGGTTGCGGTGCGCGCTTACACGAACTTGTCTGCGATCGCTGCGATCACCGGCAGCAGCGCCAGGCCGGCCTTGCCTTTTCCACGGGGGAAGAAGAAGCCGCCGGGACGGCTCTTGCTCAGGCGCTGGCGGGGGGAGTGGGCCTTGGCCAGCTGCTCGTCCGGAATGGGGACGTCCGCGCGGGCGCTCTCCATGGGGTTTTCCGCGCTCGCCTTGATGGGGTCCAGGATGGGGCCCTCGGGCGTGGCGCCCATCTCGCGGTAGCGCTTCATCATGTCTGCTTGCAGCTGCTGGGCCGAGGGCGGGGTCCAGATGACTGCGTTGGCGCCCGCCTCGCGCGTCTCGCGGATGGAGAGCGAGGAGCGGCCGCCCGATGCGATGAGCGGCATGTTGGGGTAGTGCTCGCGGAGCTGGCGCAGCACGGCGGGGGTGTCCTTGCCGGCGGCGACGTTCAAGATCTTGGCGCCGGCCTTGACCTTGGCGTGCGCCACGTCGTCGCAGCGAACCACCGTGGCGATGACGGGGATGTCGACCATGCTGGCGATCTGCTCGACCATCTCGGGCGATGCGGGGGAGTTGACGATGACGCCCGCGGCGCCCTGCATTTCCGAGACGGCGGCCAGCTGCACGGCGCGCTTGCCGGCGGTGGTGCCGCCGCCCACGCCCACGAAGACCGGACACTCCGCCACGGTGAGCAGCGCCTGCGTGATGGCGGGCTGCGCGGTGAAGGGGTAGACGGCGAAGATGGCGTCCGCGTTGGAGTTGCGGATGACGGCTACGTCCGTGGTGTAGAGCATGGACTTGATACGACGGCCAAAGAGCGTGAAGCCGCTGCACTCGTCCATCTCATCCGGAACGCTGAGCGCCGCCTTGCGGAGCCTGCCCTCGATGGGCGCGGGCTCGAGCGGCAGCACGCCGCCGGGGGTGATGGCGGTGACGGGCTCGGCGAACTCCTCGGCGAATTCGACCTCTGAGAAATCGATGGTGGCCTCGATGGACTCCGGCACCTCTGCGGGCACCTGCACGGGAGCATCGGGACGGGGGTCTGGCACGGGAGCGCCTGCGGCTGCCGTGGAGGCCTGCGGCTGTTGGGCGCTGGTCGCCTGCTTAGTCGCATCCATGGAATCCATAATCGTCCCCCTTCATGGTGATAAGGGGAAATGTGCCTTGTGGGAACACGAAATAACGCTCGAGATATTACCCGAGACGCTGTAGCTTATACCGAATTGGCTTTCGAGTCCACGGCTATTTCTTAGATGTGGATGCGCCGGGCGGGGAGCGGTTGTCTGCAGCGGGGAGCGGTCGGGGGTGGCGTGCGCGCGGGCAGGCGGGTTCCGGCCGGCAGCCGTGGTGGATTACGGAGGGCGGAGCTCGCGCGGGCGGAATCCGTGCCTTGCGATGGATACCGCTTTGATGGTTTTAACGCACGGCGCGCGTATATCTGTTAAGCTTTGCAGACGGGCGCGATGGTTGCGCTTTGATGGAACGGTGCGATTAGATTGGCGGTGCCGATATGGATGTCATGACCATTGTGGGTCCGGTTGCCCTTTGCATCGGCGCTATCGCCGCCGTCGCGGCGCTCTATGCGCTCTTCACCTTTATTAAAGACCGCCGCAGGGAGAGGCGCGAGGCGCACGCTCCCCGTCATCGCAAACAGTAGGCCGTCGTCGCGGAGTTGACGGCGCCTTTGCCTGCCGGCGCGAACTCGCTTGACCAGATGGTGCGCTGCTGCGGGTTGCCGGAGTCGCCCCGTCTCCCGAGTGCCAAATAGTCGCTTAGTGCGGAATCCAGCTGGGACAAATATTGAGTTAGTGCGGGACTTAGGACAAATAGTCGCTTAGTGCGGACCCCAGCGTGACAAATAATGCGTTAGTGCGGAAACGAAGAGATATAGTAAGGGTACCTTATGAATAGACCGTTCGCATAGCCCTAGCTAGAAGGCTCGGGCGATGCTGCCCGATGAATAGGGAAGGCTTGTCGGAGCCCCTCCAATCCGCACTAACGCACTATTTGACCAAACCTCCGCACTAAGCCCTTTTTTGACACA
>OLFX01002711.1_pt1 | contig 13713 bp, 6 predicted proteins | sample 1605091 | NCBI WGS metagenome assembly OLFX01 (sample SAMEA3888906, study PRJEB22519) | human gut metagenome | biome: human gut; feature: human-associated habitat; material: faeces | place: Denmark | collected 2012
AATGACGCAACCCCGTCACACGACCAGACAATCCGTATGCGAAAGTTATTCAACGAGGGCAACCTTACAACCGAAGCAATCCACGCTGTTATGTCTGAGGAAAAGCCGAACCAAAAGGAAAAAATCGTGTTGAGGGGCGACAGAGTAAGACAGCTTATCCCGAAAAACATTCCCGTCAGTCAGACGGAGGATTTTGTCTGCAAAGCATTGGAGCATTACAACAAGTTTTTGCGTAATCGTGCAGAACGTGACAGCAGATAGCCTGAGTTACAGTTCCCCTTTCTCACACTCTAACCCCTTAGTTATACTTCTACCTACCGAAAATGATATATATTATCTCACTTGAATATAACTATCTCAAAGTATATGTCTATCTCTAAGGGGCAATCGCACAGTATGAACGGACTGGAGGTGTATGGTAAAATGAAAAATTAACGAAAAATCCGCATTTGTTTTTCGGCAGGTAAATCTTGTCGTAAGAGAAAATCCACAAAGGCACATCGTAGAGATACGGTGTGTTTTTCAATTTTTACAGGAGGAAACGCAATGATAAAGTCAAAATTCAAAAGAGTCACGTCGCTTTTCTTGGCGACCCTTATGTGTGTGACCACTTTTGCAGGCATTGGCTCGACAACAGCATATGCTGCTTCGGGAGAAAAAGCCGATGTTTATATGGTCGATTTCCCTCGTGATGGCGATGCTAATTACGATGGGGTATGGGGACATAGCAATTTGACCTTGAAAAATGGTTGGCATACCGGACGTTCCAATTTTACCAATCTTAAGGCTATTGGCTCATACTCAGGCAATGTTGCTTATTGTATTGAGCCTGGAATTTCGCTCAAGGTCGGTCAGACAATGAATAAGTATGACGAAAATTATTTTAATAACCTTGCATCCAACGGGGTTATTTCCGGAGATGAAATCCGTCTTTTCGTTGGTCGTATTTTACAGTATGGCTATCGTGGGACAATCTCGACATCTTGGAGGTCACAGAATGAAGCAGCAGCAAACAGCATTGCACAGGCTTATGCCACACAGCTTCTTATCTGGGAAACTGTTATCGGAGAGCGTGATGTGAACTTCAATCATGTAGCAGCCAGTGGTTGCAGCAATGTGAAAGATGTCATCAATGCAAAGCATCCGCTTCGCAATAAGATTTTCAGTTATTACAACAGTATGGTGCAGAGTGTACAGAACCATGCGACCATACCGAGTTTTTGTAATAAATCATCCGGTTCGGCAAAGACAATAGAACTTGAGTGGAACGGAAGCAAGTACACAACTACTCTGACAGATTCCAATAATGTGCTGTCCAAATATAATTTCAAGGCAAGCATCAGTGGAGTGAGCTTTTCAGTGAATGGTAACAAACTTACGGTTTCTATGGATACAGCACCGAGTAAGGAATTTACCATTACCGCAACCAAGAAAAATGCAGTCCGCAGAGGTGTGGTTGTATGGTCAGAGGGCAAACACGGTCAGAATTCCAGTGTGCAGGATGTTGTCAGCTATGCTCAGGAAGTAAGCGACAGTATCAACGGTTATGTGAAGATGAAAGTCAGCTATGGTTCTTGTCAGATTGTAAAGACCAGTGAGGACGGCAAGGTTGACGGTATTAACTTCACGATTACCGGAAACGGTATCAATCAGACGGTTACAACAGCCAATGGCGGTAAGTTCCAGATTGATAACCTTATGCCGGGTATCTATACTGTAACCGAGCAGGCATACGATAAGTACGAGCCGCAGGAAACACATAGAGTTACTGTTGTAGCAGGACAGGTTGCAAAGGTCAATTTTAATAACAAATTGAAGCGTGGCGACCTTCAGGTAGTGAAGTCCTCAGAAGATAATCTTGTTGAAGGTATGAAGTTCCATCTTTTCGGTACTTCTCTTTCCGGTGCTGCTGTTGACCAGTATGCAGTTACAGACAAAAACGGTGTGGCAACTTTCAAAGATGTGCTTATCAGTGGTTCTGAACCATATACTCTTGAAGAAGTGGACACAGCTATCCGTTATGTTGTACCGAAAAATCAGACTGCACCAGTGAAGTGGAAAGAAGTAACCACAAGAAACTTCAATAACATTTTGAAGAAATTTACTGTAACAGTAACAAAGAGCGACGCTGAGAAAGGCGAAGCACAGGGCAATGCCAAACTTTCGGGAGCAGTTTATGGTATCTATAAGGGCGAAACGATTGTAGATAAGTATGTTACTGATGAAAACGGTCAGTTCACTACTAAAGAATATGTTTGTGATACCGACTGGACAATCCGAGAAATTACACCGTCAGAGGGATATTTGCTTGATAAGACTATCCATGAAGTAGGTGCAGACCCGAAACTTTATGAGGTGGAACACAACCTTACTTCCAATGATGTAACCGAGCAGGTAATCAAAGGCAATGTGGCTATCATCAAACATACCGATGACGGAGAAACAAAGATTGAAACACCTGAAAAGGGTGCTTCCTTTGAGATTTACCTGAAATCTGCCGGAAGCTATGACGCAGCCAATAAAGACGAGAGAGATACTATCGTATGCGATGAAAATGGCTTCGGTCAGACAAAAGATATGCCGTATGGTATTTATACCGTACACCAGACTTCCGGTTGGGAAGGCAGAGAGATGATGGACGATTTTGATGTGTTCATTTCACAGAACGCACAGACCTACCGTTATCTTATCAATAACCGTAACTTTGAGAGCTTTGTCAATGTAGTCAAGGTGGACGCAGAAAGCGGAAAGAGTATTCCGTATGCAGGAGCAGGATTTAAGATTTACGACCCACAGGGCAATCAGGTCAAAATGACCTTTACTTATCCGACACCGACCACGATTGATATGTTCTATACCGACGCAAATGGTTCTCTTGTAACACCTGAGAAATTAGATTACGGCAAGGGATATTCCATCGTAGAGGTACAAGCTCCATACGGATATGTACTTGATGATACTCCGGTATATTTTGATATTACCGAAGAAAATTCCACAGAGGAAGGCGGCGTAACTGTTGTGAAAGTCAATAAGCCGAATATGGCACAGAAAGGTACTATCACGGTTGAAAAGACCGGAGAAGTATTTAGTGGTGTCAATGTAAGTGGTTCTGAGGACAGTGATGTTATTTATCAGCCTGTTTATGAAGTGGCAGGACTTGAGGGTGCAGTTTATGAAGTCCGTGCTGCGGAAGATATTAGTACACCGGACGGTACACTCCGCTATTCAAAGGGCGAAGTGGTAGATACTATCACAACAAGCTCCGATGGATTTGTTAAGAGCAAAGAACTTTATCTCGGAAAATACGAGGTCAAGGAAATTACCGCACCTTATGGAATGGTAATCAGTGGCGAAACACATACGGTTGAGCTTACTTATGCAGGTCAGAATATCTCTGTTACCGAAACTTCCACATCATTCTATAACGAAAGACAGAAAGTTCAGGTAAGCCTTGCAAAAGCCATTGAAAAGGATAAGACATTTGGTATTGGCGACAACGGAGAAATCAAAAATATCAGCTTTGGTCTTTATGCCGCAGAAGATATTGTATCTGCAAGCGGTACCGTTATTCCGGCTGATGGACTGATTGAGATTATCAGCGTAAATGAAAATGGAACTGCTGTTATGAAGTCAGACCTTCCGTTTGGCAAATACTATGTCAAAGAGATTGCAACCGATGAGCATTATATTCTCTCTGATACGAAGTATCCGGTTGTATTTGAATACGCAGGTCAGGATACCGCAACGGTTGAAATCAAAGTGAATGACGGAAAAGAAATCAAGAATGAACTTATCTATGGTTCTGTATCAGGTAAGAAGATTGACGAGAATGGAGCAGCACTTGAGGGTGCTGTTATCGGTATCTTCAAAGCCGAAGAAACAGAATTTACAAAGGATACTGCACTTATGACGACTACCTCTGCAAAAGACGGTATTTTTTCTTTTGCAAAAGTTCCTTATGGCAAATGGATTGTAAGAGAAATCGAGCAGCCAAAGGGATTTGTTCTTGATGAAAAAGCGTATGAGGTCAATATCAGCAAAGCCGAGCAGGTAGTTGAAATTGAGATTGTCAATGAGTATGTTCACGGCAATATCAGACTCACGAAGATGGACGCTGAATATCCAGATAACAAACTTACGGGTGCAACCTTTGAGGTATATAAGGACACCAATGAGAACGGAAAGATTGATGATGGCGATGAACTTATCGGAAATCTTAAAGAAACCGAAACCGGAATTTATGAGATGAAAGAGCTTCTTTACGGAAAATATATTGTCCGTGAAACAAAAGCACCAGAGGGCTTCCTGCTTGATAAGGGAGAATACTCTGTTTTCATTGAGAAAGACGAAACAACTTATTCCGTTGAGAATAAGGCTGGTGTTGGATTTATCAATGAAGCTATGCGTGGAACACTGAAAATCGTCAAGACATCTTCAGATGGTAAGGTTAAAGGTTTTGCGTTCAGAGTAACCGGAGCAAACGGTTATGATATGACATTTGAAACAGATAAGAACGGCGAAATCGTGATTGAGGGACTTCGTATTGGCGAATATACCGTATCAGAAGTGGCAAACAATGCGTCTGCCGCATATATCACACCTGCCGACCAGAATGTTACTATCAAACTTGATGAAACAGCCGTTGTAAAAATGCACAATGAGTTAAGAGATACTCCGAAAACAGGAGATGATACCAATATGAAACTTTGGTATGTCCTTGCCGGACTTTCTGCTGTCGGTATCGCTGTAACTTCTGTTGTTGCACACAAAAAGAAGAAAAAGGAGAGTAACGAGTAATGGAAGCAAAGACAATTATCGCTATCGCATTAGTCGCCGTTATTGTCGGCGGCTTTATCTTTCTTCAGGTTAAAAACCGTAAGAAGTAAGTAACAAGCGAACATTAACCAGTCGGGGCAGAGCGTAAAAACTCTGTCCCTTTAATTTTTGGAGGAACATTATGAAACAACAGAAAACGGTGGAGAGCCGAGTGCTTGAAATCTTAAAGGAATGCCCGATGTCGAGGTATGATGATATGCTTCTCATTCTGCATTATTACAACCAATACGGATATATACCTGCCGGAAATCTTCCGCTTGAGGATATTGTATTTAATTACCGAGCATACGGACTTCCTTGTTTTGAAACCATACGCAGGGCAAGGCAGAGAGTACAGTCCCTTTTTCCTGAGTATTCACGTAATCCGCAGAAAGAAGAACAGAGCGGCAGTATTTCTATTGTAATCAACATTAGCTAAGGAGGTATTTTCGTGAAAGACAAAGCAACTTTTCAGAATAAGGTCAAGGTGCTGAATAAACTCTTTGACTCCGGTTGTGATACGGAGAAAAAGTTGCAGCAGCTTGATATGGAAGCAATCCTGAAAATCCCGAATATCACGATTCCTGATATGGGTGTGATTATGGAGCTTCAGAAGAATACAAAGTCCGGTAAACTCTTTTCGTATTTGGGCGGCGGTTCTGATGAAGCAACAAAAATGAGAGGTAAGGAAAATGAAGCAACAGGAGAATAGAGCAGAGCCGCAGGAAAAGCAAATTCGATTTATAGACAGTCATTACAACTTAAAATTCTATATTCCCGATGGTGGAAAAATCAGGATTACTTTTCGTGATGGACACACAGCAGACAGAGTGTGCAAGTATATTGATGACTACCATTTGTATGTCGGAAATTGCTGCTATCATATATGCGAGTTTGCTGAAAAAATGGAGCTTAGTGGAAGCAAAGTTGAACCTATCAATCAATCCGAACCGTCAAAAAACAAGACCAGAAACAGAGAAAAACAGCGATAAGGAGGTGCAAGAGTAATGGCACGAAAATATGACCTTATTTCTGAGCTTTACAACCGCACCTGCAAAACGGTTGTGTCAAATCCTCAGAACTGGCAGGCATTCTTAGCTTCGGCTTGCCGAAATTATAAGTTACGCTATGACGAACAGCTTCTTGTATATGCACAGCGACCCGATGCAACAGCGGTTCTTGAGATAGAGCAGTGGAACAAAATTTTTGGTAGATGGGTCAACCGAGGTGCAAGAGGTATTGCTGTTTTTGCTGATGAGAACCGTTCACGGCAAAGACTGACACATTACTTTGATATTTCAGATACTCACGAAAGCAGATATTCAAGAACAGTTCCGATTTGGGATATGCGTCAGGAATACGAAGCTGATGTGATTGAGACATTGGAAAGCACTTTCGGAGAGATTGAGAATAAGAGCAGTCTTGCCGAAGCAATTATGGGAGCAGCAAGAAATGCGGCAGAGGATAATATCCCTGATTATCTGCAAGACCTTTACTATGCAACCGAGGGCAGTTCCTTTGAGGAAGTGGAAGAGGATATTGTGGCTTTCATTTATAAAAATGTCGTGACAAATAGTGTGGCATATATGATGATGTCAAGGCTTGGCGTTGATACGGACGGCTATTTTGAACTTGATGATTTCAGAGATGTTACTAACTTCAATACGCAGGAAACACTCAATGCACTTGGATTTGCTACCAGTGATATTGCAGAAATGGGATTGACGGAAATATCTAAAACAATTACTGCACTCAACCGTCAAAATCGCATAATTGTCGGTCAGGACAGAAATGAATACAATAAGGTTGAAAATAACGACGAAAGGAGTTTGGACAATGAACGAACTGACCTACACGATGGTGGGCGATTACAGCCTTCCGAACCTGAAACTTCCCCAGCAGCCGGAAGTGACGCTGGGCAGATACGCTCAGATGAGGAGAGAGTTTCTGAAGGAACATCACAGAGTCCTTTACTACAATCTCCTGACGAGGGGCGAACTGACACAGCACTTGGCGGAAGTGGAACAGAGAGCCAGCAAGATGGAGGAAACAATCCTGAGCCAGATGGCACAGAAAGAGGGAGTGACCGAACAGATGAAAGCGGAGGATATGATGAAATGGGTTCGTCTGATGAACTCCCTTCGCAGCTCGGCACAGGAAATCGTGAAAGCGGAAGTGATATTCGCTTAGAGTATTACGATAGAACGCACGAGGATAAAAGCCTTCCGTTCTTTGGACGTGATGAAGTAATCAATGAAATTCTCAGAACGACACCAGATTTGTCAGCAAGTCTGGAAGAAATCAAAGATTATTATGAACGTAATCCTGATAACAAAGACCGCACAGAGTATGTAAAGAGTATTTTCAATAATGATTATACCGAACTTACTTTAGAGGATGGCAGGACAGTAGGGTACAAGACCTTTGAAAACGTTCTGCATTTGTGGGAGGGCAAATACGACAGCAGAACCGCACAGAGCTTTTATGATTGGGCTGTTATTGCCCGACATTTTGAAGCTATGCGATTACTGGGAGAATTAAGTGACAGCATAAAACCATTACCGTCAATGGACGGTCAGATGACATTCATATTAGACGGTCGGGCAGAGGAAAAGAAAACCTCTGCCTTTACTTTTTCTCAGGAGATTATCGACGCTGTTCTTGCGAATGGAAGCGGATTTTCTGAGGGAAAAATGCGTATCTATGAGCAGTTTGAAAAAAGCCTTTCTGCAAAAGAAAATGCCGACTTCTTGAAAAATGAATACGGTTGGGGCGGTTCTTATCCCGTCATAATCGGAGCAGGCATTGATGAGAGCCACGATGGAAAAGGTATTACGATTACGAAAGGTATCGGTAAAGAGAAGCCACATATCACGCTTTCGTGGTCGCAGGTGGAGAAGCGTATCGGGGAACTTATCCGAATGGACAGATACTTAAATCCAAAGGAAAAAGAACACTATCCTCAGTGGCTCGAAAGCCAAGAGGAACGCAGAGCCAAAATCGAGGAAACGAAAAGAAACCGTGAGATACTCTCTAATGCACCACCGGAGCAGAAACTAGCCGAAAAAGAACCTGAAGAAGCGGAAATATCGCAAGATGTGAAACATGAATATCATCTTGGCGATAAGGTGTATATCGGTGCTTCTGAGTACGAAATCTTATCTGTTGATGATGAGAGAGTAATGCTCTATGACTATGATATGCCACTGTTCAATAAGGAATTTTCACGCACAGAGTTTGACAGAAAAGTGCGTGAGAATCCGATGAATGAGCATTTGATTGTAAAGGAAGAACCTGCCGAAGAAAGAAATGAAAAAGAGCCTGAGCCGGTAGTTCCCGCTTGGGAGCAGAAGAAAAAAGTCAAAGGTTTTGACTTGCACCCTGATGTGTCTATGGCAGAACGTCACACCTTTAATCTCAGAGAAAATGAGGTTGAAACAGTTGGTAAAAAGGAACGCTTCCGCAGAAATATTATGGCGATACAGCTTCTTAAAAAATGTCAGGAAGAAAACAGATTTGCCACTCCTGAAGAACAGATTATCTTATCAAAGTATGTCGGTTGGGGTGGGCTTTCAGAAGCCTTTGATGAAAATAATTCAGCGTGGGCAACGGAATATCTGGAACTTTCTTCGGTATTAACACCGGAGGAATATGCTTCGGCAAGAGAAAGCACATTGACTGCGTTCTACACGCCACCTGAAGTTATCACAGCCATTTATAAGGCAATGGAGCAGATGGGCTTTAAGGAAGGCAACTTGTTAGAGCCGTCCTGCGGTATCGGTAATTTCATCGGTATGCTGCCGGACGCAATGCAGGACAGTAAGATTTATGGTGTGGAACTTGATACGATTTCCGCAGGGATTGCACAGCAGCTTTACCAGAAAACAACCATTGCGGCACAAGGATTTGAAGAAACCAATCTGCCGGACAGCTTCTTTGATGGAGTGGTTGGCAATGTGCCTTTTGGAGATTTTAAGGTGTTAGATAAAAGGTACGACAAGCATAAGTTCCTGATACACGATTACTTTTTTGCCAAGTCCCTTGATAAGTTAAGACCCGGCGGTGTGATGGCTCTTGTAACGAGCAAAGGCACAATGGATAAGGAAACTTTAGCAGTACGAAAGTATATTGCACAGAGAGCAGAGCTTCTTGGAGCAATTCGATTGCCGAATAATACCTTTAAGGGTAATGCAGGAACGGAAGTCGTTTCGGATATTCTTATCCTGCAAAAGCGTGACAGACTGATAGATATTGAGCCGGATTGGGTTCATCTTGATGCCGATGAGAACGGAATTAAGATGAACTCGTATTTTGTGCAGCACCCCGAAATGATACTTGGAGAAATGAAAATGGTATCGGGGCGTTTCGGTATGGAAGCAACTTGTGTGCCGTATGAAAATGCAGACCTTGCAGCACAGCTTGATGAAGCAGTAGCAAACATTCACGGAGAAATCACGGAATATGAAGTCGAGGAAGAACTGGAGGAGGAAGATAATTCTATTCCGGCAGACCCGACAGTGAGAAACTTTTCCTATACAGTGGTGGACAATAAAATCTATTATCGTGAAAATTCCCGTATGACTCCGGTGGAAGTGTCGGCAACCGCAGAGAACCGAATTAAGGGTATGATTGCTATTAGAAATTCCGTCAGAACGCTGATTGAATTGCAGACAGAAGATTACCCTGACAGCGAAATCAAAGCGGAGCAGGAGCGATTAAACAGACTTTATGATACCTTTTCAGGTAAGTACGGACTCATTAACAGCCGTGCAAATACCTCTGCTTTTTCGCAGGACAGTTCATTCTCTTTGCTTTCCGCATTGGAGATAATCGGAGAGGACGGAGAACTGGAACGTAAGGCTGATATGTTTTCTAAGAGGACAATTAAGCCGCATACTCCGGTTACTTCTGTTGATACGGCAAGCGAAGCGTTGGCGGTATCTCTTGGAGAAAAAGCCACGATTGATATGGACTATATGATGGAGCTTTCCGGTAAATCGGAGAATGAAATCTTTGAGGACTTAAAGGGTGTTATCTTCCTAAACCCGCTTTATGAGTATGGAAATTCTTACGAACCGAAGTATCTGATGGCTGATGAATACCTTTCGGGTAATGTCAAGGAAAAGCTGAAGATTGCAAAGAACTCGGCAGAACTCTATCCGGAAGATTATAAGGTCAATGTAGAAGCACTTCAAAAGGTGCAGCCGAAAGACCTGACTGCAAGTGAAATTTCCGTGCGACTTGGTGCAACTTGGTTGCCACCGGACGATGTGCAGGAGTTTATCTTTCATTTGCTTGAAACACCACGCTATGCACAGTGGAATATCAAAGTTCACTTCTCTCCATTTACGAGTGAGTGGAATATTGAGGGCAAATCCTATGACAAAGGAAATGTAAGGGCATATAACACTTACGGAACTTCCCGCATCAATGCCTATAAGATTATTGAGGAAACGCTGAATTTAAAAGATGTGCGTATCTTTGATTATATCGAAGATGATGAGGGAAAGAAAAAGGCTGTCCTAAATAAAAAGGAAACAGCGATTGCTCAGTCGAAGCAGGAAATGATTAAGCAGGAATTTCAGGACTGGATATGGTCTGACCCTGAACGAAGGGAAAGGCTTTGCAAATCTTACAATGAGAAATTCAATAGCGTCAGACCTCGTGAGTATGATGGAAGTCATATCATCTTCAATGGTATGAATCCTGAAATTGAACTCAGGGAACATCAGAAAAATGCGGTTGCTCATATCCTTTACGGAGGAAATACACTTCTTGCACACGCAGTCGGAGCAGGAAAAACTTTTGAAATGGTAGCGGCAGCACAGGAGTCGAAAAGGCTTGGGCTTTGTAACAAGTCACTGTTTGTTGTACCAAATCACTTGACCGAACAATGGGCGGCTGAGTATTTGCAGCTCTATCCGGCGGCGAATATCCTTGTCGCAACAAAGAAAGATTTTGAAACCAAGAACCGTAAAAAGTTCTGCGGCAGGATTGCAACTGGAGATTATGACGCAGTTATCATCGGACATTCACAGTTTGAAAAAATCCCGATGTCCATTGAAAGACAGAGGGCAATCTTAGAACAGCAGCTTGAGGAGATAACGGGAGGAATTGCGGAACTCAAGCGAAACCGAGGGGAAAACTTCTCCATAAAGCAGCTTGAAAAGTCAAAGAAATCTATCAGGCAGAAACTTGATAAACTCAATGACCAGACGAAAAAAGATGATGTTGTAACCTTTGAGGAACTTGGTGTAGACAGACTTTTTGTTGATGAAAGCCATTATTACAAGAACCTTTATCTTTATACAAAAATGCGTAATGTGGGCGGTATCGCACAGACGGAAGCACAGAAATCTTCCGACCTCTTTATGAAGTGTCGTTACCTTGACGAGATTACCGGAGGACGAGGAACCGTATTTGCAACGGGTACACCTATCTCAAACAGTATGGTGGAACTCTATACGATACAGCGATATTTGCAGTACAACACGCTTGTGAAAAATGGGTTGCAGCACTTTGATGCCTGGGCTTCCACTTTCGGAGAAACCATTACGGCAGTGGAACTTACACCGGAAGGAACAGGATACAGAGCAAAGACAAGGTTCGCAAAATTCTATAACTTGCCGGAACTAATGGCGATGTTCAAGGAGATTGCGGACATTAAGACAGCAGATATGTTGAACCTGCCAGTACCGGAAGCAAAGTACCATAACATTGCAGTAAAGCCATCGGAAATGCAGAAGGAGATGGTTGCTTCCCTTGCAGAGAGAGCCGAGCAGGTGCGTGGCGGCGGTGTGGATTCAAGCGTAGATAATATGCTGAAAATCACGAATGACGGAAGAAAACTGGCTCTTGACCAGCGTATGCTAAACGATATGCTGCCTGATTTTGAGGGCAGTAAAATCAATGCCTGCGTCGATAACATCTATCGGATATGGAAAGAAAATGCCGACAAGAAATCGGCACAGCTTGTGTTTTGTGACCTTTCCACGCCGAAGAATGACGGCACATTTTCCGTCTATAACGACATCAGAAAGAAGCTGATTGAGAGAGGTATTCCTGAAAGTGAAGTGAAGTTCATACACGAAGCCGATACGGATATGAAGAAAAAAGAACTGTTTCAAAAGACCCGCAAGGGAGAAGTCAGGGTGCTTCTTGGCTCTACTCAGAAGATGGGAGCAGGAACGAATGTGCAGGATAAACTTATCGCACTTCACGATGTGGATTGTCCGTGGCGACCTTCAGATTTGGAGCAGCGTTCCGGTAGAATTGTCCGTCAGGGCAATGAAAATCCGAAGGTAGATATTTACCGTTATGTAACAGAGCAGACCTTTGATGCATACCTCTATCAGCTTGTGGAAGGTAAGCAGAAGTTCGCAAGTCAGATTATGACGAGCAAATCTCCGGTCAGGTCGGCAGAGGATATTGATGAAACCGCACTGTCCTATGCGGAGATAAAAATGCTTGCAACAGGTAATCCATATATCAAAGAAAAGATGGACTTAGACATTCAAGTACAGAAGCTAAAGATGTTAAAATCCAATTTCTTATCAGAGAAATACGGACTGGAGGATAAGGTCATCAAGTTCTATCCACAACAGATTGCTTACTTGAAATCCCGTGTAGAGGGACTTACAAAAGATGTTGAAACAGCAAAATTACACCCGAAACCGATAGACGAGCAGCCGCTTGGAATGATGGTATCGGGTGTTTCTTATTCCGAAAAAGTCGAAGCAGGTCAGGCAATCATCAATGCCTGCAAGTCAATGAACAGTCCTGATGCGATACCACTTGGCGAGTACCGTGGCTTTCAAATGGAACTGTATTTTGATACGGTTCAGCGTAATTATGTTGTGAAATTAAAAGGCGAAACAAGCAGAGATGTACCGCTTGGCGATGATTCTCACGGTAATATCGTGAGAATAGATAACGGCATTGAACGCTTTGAAGAAGCACTTGCTGATACGAAAAACAGCCTTGAAAATACGGAAAAGCAGTTTGAAACAGCGAAGCAGGAAATCGAAAAGCCGTTTGCCAAAGAGGAAGAATTGAGGGCAAAAACTGCTCGACTTGATGAGCTGAATATCCTGCTCAATATGGATAAAAAGGAAAATGAGATTGTCGGCGGAGAGCCTGATGAGGGCGAAGCAGTCGGCGGCAGAAAGGAGAAATCGTATGAGAGATAAACAGGAAGGCGGTGGTCGATATGCCATTTATCGCACCTGAGTTAATCATTCAGGCGAAGCAGATGGACTTATTAACCTACCTGAGAAATTATGAACCGTATGAGCTGGTTAAGTTTTCAGGTAACACCTATTGCACCAGAACCCACGATAGTTTGAAGATTTCAAACGGGAAATGGATATGGTGGTCGAGAGGTATCGGTGGCAGGAGTGCCTTAGATTATCTCATTAAGGTCAAAGGTTACAGCTTCCTTGAAGCCGTGGAAACCATTATCGGACACACAGCGATTCAGGCTCCGGTCTATGAAAAGCCACAGCTAAAAGAGGAAAACAAACCGCTTCTTCTCCCTGAAAAATGTGCTTCCAACAGAGTGATTACAGAGTATCTTTTCGGGAGAGGAATAGATTTTGAAATCATCAATTACTGTATCTCCAATGACCTTATCTTTGAGAGTCTGCCGTATCACAATGTTGTGTTCGTAGGCTATGATGAGAAGAAAGAACCGAAATATGCAGCCTACCGTTCCACGAATAAACGTAGGATTATGGGGGATTGCAGTGGCAGTAAAAAAGATTATTCTTTTCGGCTTGGTAAGGAAAACTTGGAGGAAGTACACCTCTTTGAGTGTGCCATTGACTTGTTATCCTATGCCACACTTGCGAAGTTGAACGGGCAGGACTGGAAAGAAATGAGCTTTGTTTCGCTGTCCGG
>OLFX01002716.1_pt1 | contig 13683 bp, 14 predicted proteins | sample 1605091 | NCBI WGS metagenome assembly OLFX01 (sample SAMEA3888906, study PRJEB22519) | human gut metagenome | biome: human gut; feature: human-associated habitat; material: faeces | place: Denmark | collected 2012
ATAAAGATAATAAAGACATATATAAAATCGACAAAAATAAGATTAAGTACGTCAATGCTTATAAAGCGGATAAAGAAACTAAGGAGATTAGAATTAAGAATCCATTAACAAAATTTTTTGAAGAAAATGGTCCTGTTACCAAATTTTCTCCTAAACGTAAAGGACCGCCAATCAAATCGATGAAATATAAGGGCAAGATATTAAATGAACATGTTGAAGCGGTGGATAGAACACAAAATAAGTTACTCGGAGCTAGATTAACTTTAAAACCATATAGAACGGATTTTTATAGATGCGAAGATGGAAAAATTAGATTTGTGACAGTAAGACATGTTGATGTTGAATATAAGAAATCTGATGGCATGTATCATATTGATAATGGATTATATAACGAATTGTTAAATAAAAAGAAAATAGGTAGTCAAGCAGAATTTTTATTTTCGTTACATACGGATGAATTGCTATATATAAAAAAAGAAATTGGAGAAAGCTTTTGTTTTAATCCAAAAGAAAAATTTGTATACAAGGATTCAGATTATGAATTATTTACGTTTTTGGGCACAAATAATGATGTAAGAAATGTTATTGAGGTAAAGCCACGTTACGTGTTTACAAAAACAAGAATTAACCCTTATACAACGACATTTGTAGAGTGTAAAAAATATGCCACAGATGTATTAGGAAATCTATACGAAGTGAAGGATAATAAGTTGAAATTGGAATTTAAATAGAGTATACTAAAGATGGTTATATTCTAGCAAAAATTTTTATGACCTAACAAAACAAGGGTTTATCCCGGATTCGGCTCTTCGGAGCCTTTTCTTTTACTCTTTTTATGGGTTATAGAGTTATATATATTGAGAAATGTGAGTATTTGAGACTGTATTTAGATAATTTGAAAGTGGAAATTAAAAATGACACTTTGTTGATTCCGGTTTCAGATATTCAAATTCTAGTGATTGATAATTATCAGTCTAATTTGAGTGTGCCTTTAATTAATAAATTAACAGATAATAATGTGTGTACCATTATTTGTGGGGTGGATCATTTACCGAAAAGCTATATATTACCGATGAATGGACATTTTTCAAGTAGTGGGAATATTTCAAAACAAATTTGCTGGGATTCAAAACGTAAAGATGATTTACATGCAATGATTGTAAAAATGAAGATTTTAAATCAAATAGAAATATTGAAGGTCAATAATAAAGATTTTGAGGTGGAAAAGAAGCTGTATGAATTTGTAGATAGTGTTGTTTCTGGAGATAAAACGAACAGAGAAGGTTTAGCAGCTAAGATGTATTTTAGAGAACTTTTTGGTCATGATTTTATTCGCTTTGAAGAAGATGTGATAAATGCTGGATTAAATTATGGTTATGCTATATTTAGATCTTTAATAACATCGATTATTGTGGCTAAGGGATATATCGCCAATATAGGCATTTTTCATAAAGGTAAACAGAATATGTTTAACTTAAGTGATGATATTATAGAAGTCTTTAGACCGGTAGTAGATCATTATGTTTACAACAATATGATGGATGATATTATTTTTAAACAATCTCATAGAGAAGCTTTAATACAATTGACAAACAAGAAAATTATGATTGATGGAAGAAAACAAACAGTAGCAAATGCAATTAGTTTTTATCTAGATTCTATATTTAATTATTTAGATGGGGAATCAGATTCTATTTTGTATCCATTACCAGTAATATATGATTTATGATTTTATGCGATTAATATTATTTTTTGATTTACCCGTGGTATCTAAAGAAGATAGAAGAATTTATGCAACATTCAGAAAATATTTAATCAAAAATGGATATATTATGATGCAATATTCGGTATATTGTAAAATATTTGCGAATCGTGAAGCAGCAGTAAAACATGTGAATATTTTGCAAAGAAATGTTCCTCAAAAAGGACAAATACGAATATTATTGGTTACAGAAAAACAATATGCAAAAATTGAAATAATAGTGGGTGGTAAATCAAATCAAGAACAAGTCGTGAACAGCGATGCATTTATAAAATTATGAATTTATTGACTATAAAGAATGGAACAAATAAATGGAATCTTCAAATGAATCATGTAAAATATATAATTTCAGATTCAAGTACGAATTATACATTGCTACAAGCAATTCGACTGTTTACTTCAAAAGATAAAAGTGAAAACAGAACAGAAAATAATATCAGTACAAAAATATTTATAAATGAAAAAGAGATAGAACTTAAAAATAATTTGTTTATAGAAATATCAGAAATGTACTCTCTTAATGAGGATAAAAAACTCACTACAAAATCATTGATGTTAAAGTATTTAGAAATTAAACTTCAGAATCAAGAATATTTTGATACCATAAGCACGATTGATATATTGTTAAATTCATTATCTGAAGAGGTCAATGATGAATCCCTGCTTAAAATCATGTTTAATGGCACAAACTATAAACAATTGATAAAAATTTTGTCACCATATTATGAAGATGAATTACAAAAAGATGAATTTGATCTAACGAGAGATGAACTGATTTTGTTTCAATTGGATTTAGTTGAATATATATCCAATCATAATTCAAAATATGATAATATCTTTGTTTTTGGCAAACTAGATAATTTAAGTGATAAAATTCTTCAGAAAATCAATGAAATTGAAAATGTTAAATTGATAATTTTTACAAATTATTACAACGATTTAATGAATATTCAAAATACAGCTTTATTGCAAGATAAAATAATAGATTTTGCAGACATGGAACAAATTTATTACGACCTATCGCAAAAATCACTTCGAACATATATGTTACAGGAGGTAGAACAAATGACAATTAATTATTTACAACAAACATACACTCAAAAAAAACACGATATTTATCAAGAACTAGAGCATTTTTCAATTAAATAATTAGTATTCTATTACATTCAAAAATGTGCTACCATATTTTTGAGGTTTTGTTACCATAAAGATTTTTGCTAGAACAGAACATGGACTTACGAAAATTAGGTATTTAATGAGTTTTGTTACCATAAAGATTTTTGCTAGAACAGAACAGAATCGAATGAAAAGTATGGTTACAGAGTGTTTTGTTACCATAAAGATTTTTGCTAGAACAGAACATGTTTCTATTGTTTTGAATGTTCGAGATAGTTTTGTTACCATAAAGATTTTTGCTAGAACAGAACAAGCCTATCAACAACATGTCAAAACACATAGTTTTGTTACCATAAAGATTTTTGCTAGAACAGAACTATCGTTATTTCAAACGATATTCAGAACAAGTTTTGTTACCATAAAGATTTTTGCTAGAACAGAACCTCCTGTTGGCATACTGTGGGATAGCTGTCGTTTTGTTACCATAAAGATTTTTGCTAGAACAGAACTTTTCCGTTAGATCGGCTTCGCAAATAAAAGTTTTGTTACCATAAAGATTTTTGCTAGAACAGAACTAAATATGTCAGAAATTAAAGATAGAATTAGTTTTGTTACCATAAAGATTTTTGCTAGAACAGAACTAATTAGTGCTCAAAGCACAGATAACTATTGTTTTGTTACCATAAAGATTTTTGCTAGAACAGAACTTGTAGCGTCTGCATTTAAATCACCTGTTAGTTTTGTTACCATAAAGATTTTTGCTAGAACAGAACAGAGGAAGCAATCAAGGCAGTGTACAGATAGTTTTGTTACCATAAAGATTTTTGCTAGAACAGAACTAGTATGTGCACGCCTTGACCATGAAGGAAGTTTTGTTACCATAAAGATTTTTGCTAGAACAGAACAATATTTAGTTTGCTTAAATTAAATTTAGAGTTTTGTTACCATAAAGATTTTTGCTAGAACAGAACGCAGTCTTTCAGTTACAGGAATCCACTCAAGTTTTGTTACCATAAAGATTTTTGCTAGAACAGAACATGCAACACATGTGTTCTTTGATTCTCAAAGTTTTGTTACCATAAAGATTTTTGCTAGAACAGAACCTACAAGTACAGCTACAAAGAGTCGAGGATGTTTTGTTACCATAAAGATTTTTGCTAGAACAGAACTAGGTTTCTATCCCTTTAATTGTAGTATAAGTTTTGTTACCATAAAGATTTTTGCTAGAACAGAACAAATAATGTATTGTTTCCTACGGATCGTGTGTTTTGTTACCATAAAGATTTTTGCTAGAACAGAACCAGGGTTCTGAAAAAAACGCATAATCCCCGGTTTTGTTACCATATGAATTTTTGCTAGAACGGATTAAAAAATGAAAAAGGGGTGCCCCCGCCAGAAAGGGCAGAGGATCACTCCCGCTTATATTTTAACGTTTAAAAGTTAATTAAATAAGGAAGAATATGAATATTTTATAATACAATACAAATAAACTTAGTCCATTTTGTTACTGTATATTTTTGCTAGAATGTTAATTTGTGATTAAATATTTTTCTTGGATGACATTAACTACCACATACTCACATATACCCTTTGTTCTTATAGGAAAACCCCAATCAACAAGGCCTGAACTAATGATTTTTGTGTGGTGCTTGAATGTTTCTTTTCCGTAATTACCGGCAAAATCGGATTGTAGGTGGTAAGAATAAGAGAGTGAAAACATTTGTCCGTTATGAGTATGTCCGCTGAGTTGAAGGTCGATATTGTTTTTAATATTTTCTTTTGTTCCTCGGGGTTGATGGTCCAGGACGATGTTGCAGGTCGTCTTATGGATGGTATACATATTCACAGAGCCAAAAGTGACGATGTGGATATGATAGCTGAAAGAAGTATGCAGATGATTGGTTTTCTTTTCTTGAATACGATTAATAATACAAGTAAACAGAATAATGTATGTACAGCCCACATAGCTTGATATGTACGCATATTCCAACAAATTAATAGTAATGCGATACAAATGGCGTATCGTATTTTTTTGTTGGATTTATTATTTAAAAGATCATTTAGTAACATACATAACCCAATTTCTAGAATGAGGATTCCAATTTGAAAATAGATCATACTATCACTTCCTTTTTGTTTTATCTTACAGCATTGTTAGAAAGATTTCCTGGCTTATGCAGTATAATAAAGTGGGTGAGATTATGTATAAAATATTGATTGTAGAAGATGATGAACTCATCTCAAAAAAGTTAGAATCGTTTCTTAAATCTTGGAATTATGATGTTTATCGAGTTGTTGATTTTTATAATGTAATGGATGCATTTCAATCTTTCAATCCAGACTTAGTATTAATGGATATAACACTGCCTTATTTGAATGGATATTTATGGACGGAAAAGATTCGTGAAGAATCCAAAGTTCCTATTATCTTTATTTCAAGTGCTACAGACAATATGAGTATTGTGATGGCTATCTCTAAGGGTGCGGATGATTTTGTATGTAAACCATTTGATTTAAATGTTCTAGCTGCTAAAATAACAGCTATCTTACGTCGTAGTTATGACTTTGTATCCAATCATAATATCCTTGAATATCAAGGTGTACGCTTTAATTTAGATGATAATACGGTATGTTTTCAATCTTCTCAAATGGAATTGAGTAAGAATGAGGCGAAGATCCTACGTTTACTTATGGAAAAGAAGGGGACGATTGTGTCTCGAGATAGTTTAATGGAATATTTGTGGAAGACCGATTTTTATGTGGATGAAAATGCATTAAGTGTGAATGTGAATCGTTTGCGTAAAAAGTTAGAGAGTATTGGAATTGTGGATTTTATTCAAACAAAAAAAGGATTGGGATATAAGATATGAAGTTGTTTAGTCATTATTTAAAAGATCGAGCGTTCTTCATCACAATTTATGTTGTGAGTGTATTCGTCTGTTTATGTGTATTTAAACTCTATAATTTAGAACTTGAAGCTTTTACATATGCCTTTATGCTTTTATGTGTATTGTTGGTGGTTTGTTTCTTGTTTGATTACTACAAATATTATAAGAAACACCAAACACTAGTAACGCTTCAATCCAATAGTAATGTTTCTTTGTCTTGTGATCTTCAAGATTCTTCATTGATGGGAGAAGACTATCATAAAATCTTAGTGGCTATGAAAGAGTATCATGATGAGTATGTTATTTCTTCAGAAAATAAAATGCATGATCTAGAAGATTATTTTACGATGTGGGTACATCAGGCTAAGCTTCCCATTGCTGCTATGAAATTACTACTTGAAGATGAGGAATTGAGTCGTAGTGAAATTAAGCTGCAACTCTTACGCATGGACCAATATACAGATATGGTTTTAGCCTATTTACGCTTACATAGTACGCACACAGATTTCTTATTTAAAGAATTAGAATTGGATGATTTGATTCGACAATCGATTCGCCGTTTCTCAACAGAATTTATTCGAAAACACATTCAGTTGAGCTTTAAAGAAACCGGGGATGTTATTTTGAGTGATGAAAAGTGGCTTGTGTTTGTGTTGGAACAAATTCTTTCGAATAGTCTTAAATATACCAATGAAAATGGTTCTATATCTATATATATGAAGTCTAAACATGTCTTAGTGATTGAAGATACGGGTATTGGTATTAGTGCAAGTGATCTAAATCGTGTATTTGAAAAGGGATATACAGGCATAAATGGGCGTAGTGATAAAACGGCAAGTGGTCTAGGTCTATATTTGTGTAAGAATATTTTAGATATGTTGAATCATAAAATAACAATTGAATCGAGTGTTGGTAAAGGGACTCGAGTGATATTAGATCTTACGCATTTTGAAGGAAGAATTGAGTAATCTTACAATCTTGTAAGATGAGTGTTAGCTGAATCGATGGCTGCATTATTGGATTCTTTGTAGAATTTTGGTGTACATGGAGGTAATGAATATGGCATTATTAGAAGTAAAAAATTTGAAAAAAGTATATACAACAAGATTTACACAGAATCAAGTACAGGCATTGACCAACGTTAATTTTAGTGTGAATAAAGGTGAATATGTCGCTATTATGGGAGAGTCTGGATCTGGTAAGACAACACTATTAAATATCTTGGCCGCTTTGGATAAACCAACAAGTGGACAAGTCTTATTACATGGTAAAGATATTACGCATATTTCAGAAAAGGAAATTGCGAACTTTCGAAGAGAACACTTAGGTTTTGTATTTCAAGACTTTAATTTATTAGATAATTTTAATAATCGCGATAATATTTTCTTGCCTTTGGTTTTAAGCAAGAAAAAATATCCAGAAATGAAAGAAAGATTGACTCCAATCGCCAAACAATTAGGGATTGAGGGTATTTTAGATAAGTTTCCATATGAAATCAGTGGTGGACAAAAACAGCGTGTAGCTGTTGCTCGTGCCATTATCACAAATCCAGATCTAATTTTGGCGGATGAGCCAACGGGTGCTTTGGATTCAAAGAGTACAGAGGAACTTTTACATTTGTTTGGAACTATCAATGAAAATCAACAGACAATCGTAATGGTAACCCATTCGACAAAGGCTGCAAGCCATGCTTCTCGCGTTCTATTTATTAAGGATGGAAAGATTTTCCATGAAATTTATAAGGGAAATAAGAATTTGGATCAGATGTATCAATGTATTAGTGATACGTTGACATTACTAGCTACAGGTGGTGTGCATCATGAGTAGAGCTTTCTATTTAAATTTAGCTGTAGATAATTTGAAGAAGAATGCGCGTACCATCATTCCTTATATATTAACGAGTGTCTTAACGACAATGATGTTGTATATGGTTGTTTCTTTGGCAAACAATCCAAACTTAAATGAGATGTTAGGGGCAATGACACTAACGCAGATGCTAGGCTTTGGAGTTGTGATTATTGAAATCTTTGCGTTTATCTTCTTGTTCTATACATATAGTTTTTTAATTAAAAGAAGACAAAAAGAATTTGCGTTATTCTCTATATTAGGAATGGAAAAGAAGCATTTAGCTCGCGTCTTGTTTTATGAAACTGTGATTACTTTATTTGTATCATTAGCTTTAGGTATTGGTTTAGGTATCTTATTTGATAAAGCGATGTTTTTGGTAATCGCAAAAATGATTGGTGCAGATATTATACTTGGTTTCTATTTCTCATTTATAGGCATGAGACAATGTATTCTTGTGATTGGATTGATTTATGTATTGATCTATTTCTATTCTATGATTCGTATTCATATTTCAAGTCCGATTGAATTACTTCATTCCAATCATATGGGTGAAAAAGAGCCTAAGGCAAAATGGTTTCTTTCTATTATTGGCATTCTTTGTCTAGGTATTGGGTATTATTTGTCAGTTACCACAAAAAATCCTTTAACGGCATTCTATTTTTTCTTTGTGGCTGTTGTACTTGTGATTATTGGAACGTATTTATTGTTTACATCCATATCAGTGACCTTCTTAAAATTAATGAAGAAAAACAAGAATTACTACTATAAGACGAATCACTTTATTAGTGTTTCTGGCATGATGTATCGTATGAAACAAAATGCGGTAGGTTTAGCCAATATTTGTATTCTTTCAACGATGGTCTTAGTCATGTTGTCTACAACACTAAGTATGTGGTCAAGTATTGATCGTGTTGTGGATTCACAATATCCTAGAAGTGTAATGGGAAATGGATATGGGGATGCTTCAAATATTGATTTTGATGAAATGAGTGAAGAATTGATTCGTATGGGCATCGTTCCAAAGAATCTTCTTGCGTATAAGAGATTGGATTATGCTGGATATTTAAAGAATGGCACTTTGATTACGGATTACCAGAATGAGGGGATGAATGCAGTAAATGAGATTCAAGAATTTTATTGTCTTCCACTAAAGGATATTCAAGATTATGAAAATATCAAGGGTTCTTTAAAGCCAAATGAAATCTATGTGTATTCCAATGTAGAAAAGGTTAAAGAGAAAACTTTATCTTTATTTGGTAAGGAATATGTAGTTAAAGGTCAATTGAACCACTTGAAGATGGATGAGAGCAATCCCAATGTGACAGAACATTATTATATTATTGTGGATTCAGAAAAGACTTTAGAAACGATGCAACAAGATCAATTGAATGTATATAATGATAATGCGAGTACAATATATGCGAGTTATTCATTTGATTGTGATGCGAATGAGCGTGAAGTTATTAAAAAGTTAGGTCAGAATGGAAATATAAATAATTTTATTTGGTTAAGTAAATCGGATCAGAAACAAGGTTTGATTGAATTATATGCAGGCATCTTATTTATTGGAATCTTCTTAAGCTTCTTATTTATCATGGCAACCATTCTGATTATGTACTACAAACAAATTACAGAAGGCTATGAAGATAAGGATCGTTTTGAAATTATGCAAAAAGTAGGTCTTGAACAACAAGATGTAAAGAAGGCTATTCATTCACAGGTATTAACGGTATTCTTTATGCCATTACTTGTGGCAGGACTTCATGTTTGTTTTGCGTATCCAATGATTGAAAAGCTACTTCATTTATTATTTGTGAGTGATTCATGGCTTTATATTCGTACGACAATGTTCTGTTTTGTGGCTTTTGCCCTAGTCTATATTGTGATTTATGTATTAACTTCAAAAGTCTATTACGGAATTGTAAAGAGAAATGCTTAATTGGATATTGGGATTTATCTTGATTGGATTATGTATCTATATATATTATGTGAATCATCATGGAATTTAGTACTCGAATAGAGTACTATTTTTTTAGGTGATATATATGTTTATAAATGGCTTTGATATCTTGTGGGATGAAATTGATGATTATGTGGCCGATATTAAAAGTATTCGAAGTATCGATCAATTTATGTTTACTAAGCCAGTCACTTTCTTTTGTGGCGAAAATGGTAGTGGTAAATCCACCTTATTAGAGGCTCTTGCGATTAAAAATGGATTGAATCCAGAAGGTGGAACAAGAAACTATAATTTTTCTACGTATGATTCGTATTCGAATTTGCATAAGCATATGCGTCTGTGGCGTTCTAGAAAACCGGATTGGATGTATTTCTTGCGTGCAGAAAGCTTTTATAATGTGGCGACAAAGGAAATGGAATATGCAGATGCGTTACATCCTTCAAAAGAATATCATATGAAGTCGCATGGTCAGAGTTTCTTTTCATTGATGATGGATCAAATTAAGAGGAATGGATTGTACTTTCTAGATGAACCAGAAGCAGCTTTATCTTGTCAGAATCAATTGGCATTATTATACTTGATTGAGGAATGTGTGAAACAGAATTGTCAATTTATCATTGCGACACACTCACCTATATTATTAGGGTTTCCGGATGCACAAATCTTATCGTTTGATGAAGGTAAGGTAGAAGAAGTGGATTATAAATCAACGTCTAGCTATCAAACAATGAAATTATTTTTGGATCGGTATGATTATTTTGTGAAAGATATTCAAGAGAATAATGATGGAGGGATATTGTGATTAAATTAATTGCGATTGGTAAGAATAAAGATAAGGCGTTACAGTCTTTAGAGAAAGAATATATGAAGCGATTGTCGGCTTTTTGTAAGTTTAGCGAAATTGAAGTCAAGGATGAAGCAAATGAGCATATTTCTAGAGAAGCTGAAGTTTTATTGGTGAAAGAAAAAGAGGGAAATCGTGTTCTAGAAAAATTGTCGGATCAAGATTTTGTGGTATTGCTTGATCTTCATGGCAAGATGATTGATTCTGAGACGTTTGCGAAGAATTTGGATATGTGGCAAATGAAGCATTCAAATATTGTTTTTGTGATTGCGGGAAGTCTAGGACCAAGTGAAAAATTAGTTTCTAGAGCGAATTATCGTTGGAAATTATCGGATCTAACTTTTACTCATTTAATGACCCGTGTCTTGATGTTGGAACAGATTTATCGTGGTTTTATGATCAATAATGGTCGTAATTACCACAAGTAAGTGATGTAAGCGCTTTTTGTGAAATTTTTTACTTGTGAAAAACTAGTCAATCAATTTATGTAGTGATATAATGGATGTGCAAAAAAATGACAGTAGGAGGAATATACATGACAAAGAGAACTGTTAAAGACCTTGATGTAGCTGGAAAAAAGGTCATCGTACGTTGTGATTTTAACGTGCCAAGAAAAGATGGTGTTATCACAGATGATAACCGTATCGTAATGGCTTTACCTACAATTAAATATTTAGTAGAAAACAAAGCTAAAGTTATTTTGATGTCTCACTTAGGAAAAGTTAAGACTGAAGAAGACAAAGCTAAAAACAACTTGGAATGCGTAGCCGTACGTTTACAAGAATTGTTACCAGATGTAAAAGTAACTTTCTGCCCAGTAACTCGTGGTGAAGAATTAGAAAACGCTGTAAATGCATTAGCTGATGGAGAAATCGTATTAATGCAAAATACTCGTTACGAAAAAGGCGAAAGTAAAAACGATCCTGAATTAGGTGCATATTGGGCTAGCTTAGGTGAAGTATTCGTTGAAGATGCATTCGGATCTGTTCACCGTGCTCACGCTTCTACTGTAGGTATCCCTACAAACATTAAAGAAAATGGATTAGGATTCTTAGTTGAAAAAGAAGTTACAATGTTAGGAAAAGCTGTTGATGAACCAGCTCACCCATTTGTAGCTATCATTGGTGGATCTAAAGTATCTAGTAAGATCGATGTTGTTGACAACTTATTGAAAAAAGCTGACAAAGTTATCATCGGTGGTGGAATGGCTTATACATTCTCTAAAGCTGTTGGTGGTTCAATCGGTACTTCATTAGTTGAAGATGACAAATTGGATTTAGCAAAAGAATATTTAGAAAAAGCTGGAGACAAATTAGTTCTTCCTGTAGATAACGTAATCGCTGATGCATTCAGTGAAGAAGCTAACACTAGTGTTGCTGATGCTGGACAAATTCCTGATGGATGGATGGGATTAGATATTGGTCCTAAATCTGTTGAATTGTTCAGAAAAACTTTAGCTGGTGCTAAAACTGTAGTATGGAATGGACCTATGGGTGTATTCGAAATGCCTAAATTCGCTAAAGGTACTGAAGAAGTATGTAAAGCTATCTCTGAATTACCAGAAGCTATTACAGTAATCGGTGGTGGAGACTCTGCTGCTGCTGCAAAACAATTAGGATATGCAGACAAATTCTCTCACGTTTCAACTGGTGGTGGAGCTAGTTTGGAATATATGGAAGGTAAAACATTACCTGGTATCGCTATTATCAGCGAAAAGTAATAAGGAGATGTACTTAAGATGAGAAAACCTATTATCGTTGGAAACTGGAAAATGAACAAAAACAACGCTGAAACAAAAGCTTTCTTCGAAGCTGTTGATGGTGTTGCTGCTAGCGAAAATGCTACTTATGGAATTGGATGTCCATTTACTGATTTAAGAACTGCATTGGATCACGCTAAAAACTTAGTTGTAGCTGCTGAAAACTGCCACTTTGAAGATAGTGGAGCTTTCACTGGTGAAGTTAGTGTTCCTATGTTAGAAGAAATGGGAGTTAAATACTGCATTATCGGTCACTCAGAACGTCGTGAAATGTTCGGCGATACTGATGAAACAGTAAACAAAAAAGCAAAACGTTTGATTAAAGCTGGAATCACTCCAATCTTATGTGTTGGTGAAACAGAAGCTGATTACGATGCTGGAAATTCAGAAAAAGTAATTCGTGAAGAATTAGCTGGTTCTTTAGCTGACTTATGTCCAAAATGTGTTGGTGAAATGGTAATTGCTTACGAACCAATCTGGGCTATCGGAACTGGAAAATCTGCTTCAGTTGAAATTGCTGAAAACTGCTGTAAGATCGTACGTGACCAAGTTAAGGTTATGTATGGTGAAGAAGCTGCTGAAAAAGTACGTATCCAATATGGTGGAAGTGTTAAACCTAATAACATCGTTGAATATATGGCTCAACCAGATATCGATGGTGCATTAATTGGTGGTGCTAGTTTGAAGGAAGATAGCTTCACAGAAATCATTGAAAAACAAAATAATTGATGATTATCTAGGCCTCTTTGAGGCCTTTTATTTTTAGTTGTTTCTAACCGAAAATAAAATTTAGGGTTGTTTGTGAGGTGGTTTCGTGGTAAACTAATCGTGAACTATTTTAAATAGGGGGTAGAATAAAATGAACTTTGTAGAAAATAATGGTAAAAAAGTCGCAGCGATTTTATGTGTAGCATCTGCTTTCCCTGTTGTGGCAACAGTAGTTGCAGCTAAGGAAGAACCAGGATGGCATGGTGATCGCTATGTCAATGAAGATAAAACTGTGGCAAAAGGATGGCAAGAAATCGAAGGAAAATCTTACTATTTCTCAGAAGATGGAACAGTAAATTCTTCAAAGACTGAAAAAGCAACAACAGCTAGTGTTTCAAGTAACATTACAGGGGAAGTGAAAGAAACAGTAGCAACAGCTAGTCAAGAAGCTGTAAAAGAAGAAACAGAACAAAAAGCCGCAGAAGTAGTTGAAACTCCAGTAACTACAACTGAAGCAACAGATACAACTGAAACTCCAGCAGAAACACCTGCTCCAGAACAGACTGAGACTCCAGCTCCTGAACAGACTGTAACACCTGCTCCAGAACAAACTGAGACTCCAGCTCCTGAACAAAATGTAACACCTTCTCCAGAACAGACTGAGACTCCAGCTCCTGAACAGACTGTAACACCTGCTCCAGAACAAACTGAGACTCCAGCTCCTGAACAAAATGTAACACCTTCTCCAGAACAGACTGAGACTCCAGCTCCTGAACAGACTGTAACACCTGCTCCAGA
>OLFX01002717.1_pt1 | contig 13679 bp, 15 predicted proteins | sample 1605091 | NCBI WGS metagenome assembly OLFX01 (sample SAMEA3888906, study PRJEB22519) | human gut metagenome | biome: human gut; feature: human-associated habitat; material: faeces | place: Denmark | collected 2012
TCTTTGGATGTGATATTATAATGTATACCCGCAGGGCATACCGTATGTTAATGCTTCGCATGGGCGCGCTCCGTCAAGCTCCGCGCGATAAAGTAGACTTTTTGGCGCGGATACTTTATAATGAAAAAGGTAAGGTGATATGTATTTTTTTATGAAAAAATCCCCGAGCAAAAAAGTCTACCTTTTTTCATCAAATTGCCCGACACCACCGGAGAAACGTATTCTGTGCCACCCCGAGAACTGTGGCCGCCTCCCGCGATGAGATTTTCCCGGCCTTCCATGCATTTAAAACATCCGGAAAGCTTCCGGGCTTTTCTTTCGGCGGACGTCCCAGACGGACGCCTCTTTTTTTTGCCGCAGCAATGCCTTCTTTCTGCCGCTGGCGGATATTCTCACGCTCCGTCTGCGCGACATAGCTCAGCAGCTGCAGCACCAGATCGGCGATCAAGGTGCCGGTCAGGTCTTTTCCCTCCCGGGTGTCCAGCAGCGCCATATCCAGAACGACGATATCAATCCCTTTTTCCTTGGTCAGATACCGCCACTGCTGGATAATTTCCTCATAGTTGCGGCCCAGACGATCAATGCTTTTAATCACAAGCAGATCGCCCTTTTTCATCTTGCGGATAAGCCGCCGGTAACGTGGCCGGTTGAAATCTTTTCCGCTCTGCTTTTCAACGACGATGTTTTTCTCAGGTACCGGGAACTCCAACATCGCAATCATCTGCCGGTCTTCGTTTTGATCCTTTGTCGATACGCGTACGTAGCCATAGATTTGGCATGTCATGATCTTTCCTCCTTTTTCAATTCTATATAAAACCCTATACAAAACGCAATTATACGCCAAAGGTAAAATTTTCCAGCATATTTAAGAAAAAATTAAAACACAGATTTCTCTGTGTTTTAAATAAATGTAATAATTATTTCAACAATTATTCTCCAGATATTGCGAGTTGATCGACAAGCAGGGATCCACAGCACACGCTGTTCAAATCCTGACGGCCGTCATGGCCTAAGGCAAGAATTGAATTCATCATTTCAAGATAGTTCCCCGCAATCGTGATCAAATGAACCGGATAGGCCAGTTTGCCCTGTTCGATTTTAAATCCGCTGGCCTGCAATGAGAAATCACTCGTCAGCGGGTTCAGTCCTGCGTGCAGACCTTGTAAGTCGGTAATCAGCACGCCGTCCTCGATCTGCGCGATCATTTCATCCAGGGATAAATCCCCCGGTTTTACAAGCAGGTTGGTCGGCGAAACCTGAACCGGAGCGCTGCAGCCGTTTTTAAACCCATTGCCCGTCGAAGCCCGGCCGCCTTTCAGCGCGCTCTTGCGGTCATATAAAGCTTCCTTGAACACGCCGTTTTCGACGATCACCGTGCGCTGGGTCAGCACGCCTTCATCATCGAAATCACAGCTGGAAAAGCCATCGGGCAGCTGCGGTTCGTCAACGATAGTGATCAGCGGACTCATGATGTTCTCACCCTGCCGGTCTTTCAGAATGGATAAATCCTTTTGAATCTGGTCAGCGCTGAACATTGCCCATAAGGAAGCCAACAGATCCGTCGCGACGTCATAACGTAAAATTGTCCGGTACCTGCCGGAAGGAATCCGCACAGCGCACAGCTTGTTCACCGCTTCCCGAACCGCTTCCTCAACGAATTCAGCCGCTTTATCCTCATCCAAATCCTTGATCGCACGCCAGCTGAAGCCGTTGGTCTGTTCTTTCCCATTGGAAGCGATGACGCTCAGCGTGATCAAGCCCAGCGTCGAGCGCCGCATCGCCTTCAGCCCCTGTGTATTGGCCAGCGTCGTTAAGGACTCCGTTTCCTGATAACCGCAGGCCGATACCCGCAGGATTCGCGAATCCTGCTTCAGGGCCGCAGCTTCCACCTTTTTCATGAATTCGATCTTCTCGCTCACGGTTCGGCGGGCGAGTGTATCATCGCCGCGGTCGTCGTTCATCGGCGTCTGTCCCGGCGTTAACAACACAGTGTCTTCTGTTTCCAAAGCGTCGGCCAGCTGGCGGCATTGAATCGCCAAGGCCCGCAATGACGCTTCATCGGTTTTCTCCGTATAGGCGCTGGCGCAGCGGCCCTGACGCGTCCCCCGCAGCGAGAGACCATTTTTATCCGAAACGACAAACTGGCGCGGCTGCCCGTCCAGAATGTCAAAGCGCAGCGTCCGGGTCTGACTCTGATAGACCTCCGCTTCTTCCAGGCCTTCTTCTTTTGCGTAGCTTAAAATTGTTTCCGCGATCATTTCAATTTCCCTCCTTTGCCGCCGACCGTCATGTGCGTAACACGGATCGTCGGTTGGCCGACATCCGTCGGAATCGAACCGCTCTTGGAACCGCACATCCCCTGCTCGCGCGAACCGTTGTCCGCAATCTTATCAATTCTGAACAGAATTTCCGCGCCGTTGCCAATCAAGGTCGCGCCCCGCACCGGTTCAGCCAGCTTGCCGTCGCGGATCATATAGGCTTCCAGTACCGCGAAGTTGAAATCACCGGTGACCGGATTCACGGATCCGCCGCCTAAACGCTTGGCATACAACCCTAACGGCGTATCGGCGATGATTTCCTCAAACGTCGACGTGCCGTTCAACAAGAAGGTATTGGTCATCCGCGACGTCGGTTCAAAGGTGTAATCCTGACGGCGCGCGGAGCCGGTCGCTTCCATACCCATCCGCCGGGCATTCAGCGGATCGATCAGATAGCCCTTCAGTACGCCGTTTTCGATCAACAGATTGCGGCGGGTGGCCTGGCCTTCATCGTCGATATTGTTGGAACCCCAGGCATGCGGAATCGTTCCGTCGTCCACGGCGTTGACCAGCTCGCTGGCCACTTTCTGACCCAGCTTGCCGCAGAAGACAGAATTGCCGTAAGCGACGCTGGTGGCTTCTAAGGAATGGCCGCAGGCTTCATGGAAGATGACGCCGCCAAAACCATTGTCGATCACAACGGTCATTTCTCCGCTCGGGCATTCATCGGCGTTCAGCATCACCTTGGCCGTGCGGGCAGCGTCCCGTGCCATCGCTTCGACGTCGATCTGATCGTAAAATTCATAACCGGCATGCGCGCCCGGCGCTTTCGCGGAGTTCTGCATCCGGTCGCCGTCCATCGCGACTGCCTGCATGCGCAGCCGCGTCCGCTGGCGGTTATCGCGTACCAGCCTGCCGTCGCTGGCGGCGATGATGACGGTCTGGTCTTCATCGGCCAGATTGACTATCGCTTTTTTGATCACCGGATCGTAGTTCAGCAGCGCGTCGTTGGCCCGCTGCATCAAAGCCCGGCGCTGGGCTAACGTCACGCTTTGCACGGGAATTTCCGGGGCGTGCTGATCCTGAATAATTTGTTCCCGGATCGCCGGACATTCCGCCTGACGTTTGCGGCCGATCGCCGCGGTCAGCTGATCGATCACCGTGAGGATCTTTTCCTCCTCCTGCTCGTTGGTATAGCCGTACACCGTGCGCAGTCCGTCAAAGATCCGAATGGACAGCCCCCAGCGTAATCCGCTGTTGGCTCCCTCCAGTTTCCCATTGAGCATCGAAGCGCTGCACGTCCACTTTTCTTCCTCAAACAGCTCCGCGAAATCGCCGCCCCGCGCCAGTGCCCGGTCGAGATACCGCTGCGCTTTTTTTGTATCTAAAAACATGATTTCTCCCTTCCTTTCCTTGTTTTTCATGAATTATTCACGATGGATAACTTGTTTTTCTGTGTGAATGTTGCTATGATGGGACTTGTAGTTTTTCAAAAGGAGTGATTTCATTGGAAAAACCCATTGGATCCCGGTTGAATTTTACTGATTCCGAAGAAGCGCTGGTCAGCGAATTCATGGAATTGGTACAGGATATACTGCATATCGACGATGTTCAGGAGCTGCGCGATTATGTCCAGCATTGCAAGACCACGCGCCTGCAGCACTGCGTCAACGTCGCTTATTATACATTTTTAATCAGCCGCCGGCTGAACCTGAACGTCCGCAGCGCCACCCGCGGCGCGCTGCTGCACGACTTTTATCTGTATGACTGGAAGAATAACGAGCAGCCGATCGAAGGCCGCCACAGCGTCGTGCATCCGCAGGTCGCGCTGGCGATGGCCCGGCAATACACCGCGGTGGATCCGATCATGGAAGACTGTATTCTCAATCACATGTGGCCGATGTCCCGCCAGCGTCCGCAGACAAAGGAAGGCTGGGTCGTCCAGGGGGTGGATAAGCTGTGCGCCGCCATGGAAATGGGCACGCAGTCAGCCCGCCGTCTCAGTCCGGTCAAGCTGAAAGCACTGATGGTCTCGGCGATTGCCGCCCGGTATTAAACCTGTCTGGATCATTGCGATAGCCTTTCCTTGAAACACGCCTTTGCCGGCGTGTTTTTTTGCGGCTTTTTCCGGCCTGCCTCGCCGTCTTTTCAGCTGCATCATGAAAGCAAGCAAAGGCTTACCGCAGCGGGCAAGCCTCGTTTGTTTATTCGTTACGCCTGATAAACGATCTTGCCGTCAATGATCGTGCAGAGGTTGCGCGCATCGGTATCGACCGCCGGCATGCCGTCAAAAATCAGCACGTCGCCGTCTTTGCCCGCTTCCAGCGAACCGACCCGGTCGTCGCAGCCGATAATCTTGGCGGCGTTGATCGTAATCATCGCCAGCGCACGCAGCTCATCCAGACCGGTACGCACCGCTTCGCCGGCCTGCGTGATGATCATATACGGAACAAAGCACGGGCCGTCCGTCATGATTGCGCAGCAGACGCCCCGCCGGTCCAGCTCAGCCAGACAGTCGATATCGACCTTGCAGCCCTCGCCGCCAAACAGCGGTGCACCCAGCGGACCGTAAATCACGCCGCGGACATGCTTGCTCGAAGCGATCTCATCATAGAAATCGCTGGACCCTAACGCATGATCGAGCGTCACATCAAAATCAAATTCATCTGCCAGCTGCAGCAATGACATCATGTCGTGCTGATAACAATGCACCTTGAGCGGAATTTTCTTTTCCAGAACCAGCAGTCCGTTTTCCATCCCCTGATCGAACTTCGGCATTTTCTCCGGATCGCTTACACCCTGAACTTTTTTCGCCTGATAGTCCTTTACTTTGAGGAAGTAATCGCGAAACAGATCCGCCACGCCTAAACGCGACATCGGCAGCGCTGTGCGCGGTCCGTAAACGCCCTTCGGGTTCACGCCCATCGCCGCTTTCAGCGCGATCGGATTGCGCAGCGTCCGGCTGGCCAGCGACGTCCCTGCTGATTTGACGGCGCACGCTAAGCCGCAGATCACGTTGCCGCTGCCCGGTGTAATCGCGCTGGTCGTAATTCCGGCCTTTGCAGATTCCATAAAGGAACGGTCAAGCGGATTGATGCCGTCATACGCCTGAATTTCCGGCGTCTGCGGTTTGGTCAGTTCATTGAGGTCCTGCGCTCCGGTATCCGTATCGAAGCCGCCGATATGCGAATGCGCGTCGACCAACCCCGGCATGACGATTTTACCGCTCGCATCCAGAATTTCTGCCCCGGGGGCTTCCAGATTCGCAGCCACCTCGATGATTTTGCCATCGTCGCCGATCAGCACGTCGGCCTGTTCCAGAACGCCCTGCGGCCCCATCGTCAGGACTTTGCCATTTTTTATAAGAAGCATTTCATCGCATCTCCTTTCCGATACAGAATTTCACCGTTGGCGATCGTCATTTCCACGGCGCCCTTGTAGCTGGTGATCGGATTGGCGCTCCACAAGACGAGATCGGCACGCTTGCCTTCTTCCAACGAACCGGTCAGCTGTTCGATCCCCAAGAGCTTCGCCGCGTTGTAGGTCAGCATCGTCAGCACGGTTTCGCTGTCATGGATCGCTTTCTGCATTTCCAACGCCGGCCACAACAGATCCTCGCGGCCGCCAAAACCATTATCCGCCGCGCTGAACGCCACCGTCGCGCCCTGCTTCGCCAGCTGGGCAATTCCCGCGTAATCGGTATTGCGCGTATATTTGTTGAAACCGTTAGCGGGATTGGCGACGATCAAACCGCAGCGCTTTTCCGCCAGCTCCTGCAATGAACCATCAACGCCGAAGCCGCCGCAGAACACAAGATCGAGGTCATAATCCGCGACTGCCCGCAGCACTGAACGGATTTCCGCCGGCGTGTTGCAGCTGACAAACAGCGGCATCTGCTTATCGACGACCTGTTTCAAGGCCGCCAGCTTTTCATCGCGTTCAACCTTATCTTCTTCCGGATGGTAATCCTTCGCGGCCGCCAGTTTTTCTTTCAGCATCGCAAAAATTCCCATTTTGGTCATCGGCGCGAGATTGCGGGAGCCGTAAGCTTCCTTCACCGCCTCTGTGACCGAAGCTTTCATGCCGACCTTTTCCCGGATCAACATTTTCATCGGATTGACGCCGTGCACCTCAAAAGCCGCCATCTGCCCGCCGAACACATTGTTGTTGGACGGCGCGACGCCGACCGCGGTGATGCCGAAAGCGTAGATCTGCTGCCGGGTAATTCCCCGGCCGTTAAAGGCATATTTGACGTCCAGCTGCGGCGTAAACACGTCGGAGCGTTCATCGTTGTCGTTGGCGTTGCCGCGGATTTCCCGGCCTGGGCCAAGAATTCCCCAATCGCTCAGCGGATCAATAAAGCCTGGAAACACATGCATCCCGGCAGCGTCGATCACGTCTGCGCCGGAGGCTTCCAGATGTTCGCCGATTTTGACGATCTTTCCGCCGTCAATCAACAGATCCGTGGTGCTTACCTGTCCCCGGCCGTTATGGACACAGCCGTTTTTTAATAAAATCATCGAATTCATCATCCTTTCCCTGATGTCCATTATACTGGTTTCCTGCGCCGGCTTCCAGAGGTTTCCGGTTCAGAATGCGCAAAGTCGTCAAAAATGAGGTTCCCCGCGATGTAGATCCGCTGAAAAAAGATAAAAGCCAGATCGCTTCCGACAAATCTGGCTTCATGAATCCGCATTCAAATTAATCCAATGACAGCCGCGGTTCACTGCGATCCGCAGACTTTTCAACCGATCACAGACCGGCCCGCCGGCGAGTTTCCACAATTCCCCACAACATCAGCACAATCGCGGCCAGCTCCATCAGGATGAACAATCCCTCCGGCAGATTCTCGATCAGGCCGTGGATCACCAGTGCGACGGCGTTCACCAATAACCCCAATGTCAGCGGCCAGGCCCGCTTTTCACATTTGCCCATGTGGATCACCTCTAAATCCGGCGGCTGTAATAGAGCTTACAGCCGATCATCACGACAAGGACGGCGATCAACACCGCCAACAATGTGAAGAATACCGTGGCATTGAACATTCCGCTTAATAACAGGGCGAAATATTCCAGGCCGATCAGAATCAATAACGCCGAGGAACTTGTCTTCATCGCGATCAACGTCTGGCGTTCATCCTGCTCTTGAATCCGGGTCTTCTTCTGTAATTCCGGATCCTTCAGCAATTTTCTTACCTTCACCCAGAACAGGGCGGAGAATAACATTAAGCCGATACCGGTTCCTGTATAAACACCCTTGAGAAAATCCGCGAAGGCAAGATCCGCTTCCGGCTTCCACAAGTTCACGATCACCAAAACAACCAATCCCAAAACGATCCCCAAAACGGAAAGATTCCGGCGGGCTTTTAACGTTTTTTCATAATCCACGCCGCTGGCCAGCGCATGACTTAAAACTTTAACCAACATTTCATTCATCCTCCTCAAATAAAAAGACTTCTTCGATCGTCAGGTCAAAATACCGGGCAATTTTGTGCGCCAACATCAGCGAGGCGTTGTATTTTCCGTTTTCCAAAGAAATGATCGTCTGGCGGGTAACCTCAACCGCGTCGGCCAGTTCACTTTGCGATAAGCGACGCTGTTTGCGCAGCTCCTGAACTCGATTCTTCAACTTGATCACACTCCATAGTATAGCTAGCTTTACATTTTTAGTATAGTCAACTTTACATATTCTGTCAAGCGAACTTTACACTTTTCTGATAGTTCTTGAATGAGAGAAACGAAAGTGAAGCGAAGTCATTCAGATTTCTTGATTTCCTCTTTATCTGTTGTCCAAAGCAAAGCCCAGCCGAACCGCAGGGGCACAGGATTCTCTCCGACAATCTTCTCTTTTCAGCCCAGCGCAAGTACTAAAAAAGGGCATTGCTGCCCTTGGGTGTTGATTTCATCCGATCTTCTTTGATTCTGCGTGCCGTTTTCAAGGTTTTCCCCCGTTATCCAGACAGCCTCTCACTGTAAGTACGCCCGGATTTACCCTCCATGAATTATCCGTTTGATGAATGCGTTTCTTTCTTCGCTGCCGTTTCCCAATGATTCAGCCGCCAGGTTAAAGCGCTGCTGAGAATCAAGCCGGCCAACGGCAGGATCAGCTGTGCCAGCGTGAATGGATTCGACCGGTCATGAATTCCGTAATCATCGTACAATGCGACGTCAAAACCGATGTTGCAATCGTTGACAATCAACATCATGAGAAACAACACCGTGGCGGCAGAGCCGAGCCAACGCATGACCGTTATTTTTTTCATGGAGTTCCTCCCGCCGGCTTTACATCTGTTTCAGAATGACGGAAAGCTTCGGCATCAGCTGTTGCTTCCGGGAAATGATCTCATGATCATAACCGGAATTGTCGTCGAATTTCGTATCAATGATTTCGTTCATCACATAGGAAAGCGGACCGCTGTAAACAAACATCGTGCCTTCCGCCATGATATGCGAAAACATCATAACCATTAAATCAAACTGCTTGGCAGTCTGTTCCTTTTCCAGCTGCTGACGGAAAGCCGGCAGAATTGCCTGAATATCTTCAATATTCTTATAGTTGGTCTGGCCGATCGCAATCTTGTATTTTCCCATATCGTAGGTCTTCAAGTCGCGGTTAAGGATCTGCGTCGGCGTCGATTCCTTCAAGGCCACCGAGGCGCTCAGCATTTCATCAGCGTAGTGATCGAGATCCACCCCGGCAATCTCCGCCAGCCCGTAAGCGACATCCTTATCCAGCCGGGTTGTGGTTGCGGATTTAAAATGCAGCGTATCGGAGATGATCGCGCTCATCATAATTCCGGCCATCTGCGCCGACGGGATGATGCCGTTTTCCTTATACAGCTGCGCGATGATCGTGCAGGTACAGCCGCAGCGCTGGTTGCGGTAGAAAATCGGATAGGAGGTTTCAATATTGCCAATGTGATGGTGATCAATAATTTCCTCGATCTCCGCGTCGTCAATGTTGTTGATCGCCTGATTTTTAGCCGAGTGATCGACCAGAATAAACTTCTTGCGGCGATAGTTCAGCAGGTGATAGCGGGAAACCGCGCCGACCGCTTTGCCTTCGATATCCAGCACCGGATAGCTGCGGTAGCGGGTGTTCGCCATTTTCTTCGCGACGTCGTCAACATATTCGTCGTCCTGGAATGTGATCGGATTGCGGCTCATCAGGCTTTCCACCGGGAAGGCTTCGTTGATGACCTTGGCGACCTTCATCGTATCCCATGGCGTGCGGATCACCGCGCAGTCCTGTTTGCGCGCCAGTTCAAGATTGTCCGGGCTGATCTCCTGATTGCATGTGATGATCATGCACCGCGTGCCCATTTCCAGCAGCTGCCGCTGCTTGCGGTTGCCATCGGAGAGAATCGTGATCGAATGGCGGAAGTTCTCCTCAAACTTTGTGCCGTCGTTGAGCGTGACGATGAACACCTTGCCGTTGGTCTTGAAATTCTTCGGTTCGTAGTCGATCTCGCCGTTGATCGTTTTGGCCAGCGCGGACAGCGAAGCGGTTTTCATCAGCTTATGCATCAGCTCGTCGCTCATCATCCGCGGCGACGCCAGGTTGGACGTGGACACAATCCCGGTCAGCTTCTGCTGCTCATCCAGTACGAACAGCGATTTGTTGCGGGCCTTGAACAAAACGTCCCAAGCTTCCTTCAGCGAGGTCTTGGTCGTGATCAAGGTTGGTTCGTCGATGTCGATATCGCGCAGCTGAGACCGCGCGTCTTTTAATAACAGCGGATTTTCCAATCCGAAACGTTTCAGTACATATTTGGTTTCTTCGTTGAGCGGTCCCAAGCGACACGGAATCGCATGAACGCCCAGCCGCTGCTTGAGTTCAGCGTACGCCAGGGCAGAACAAATCGAATCGGTATCCGGATTCTTATGACCGACGATATAAACATATTGCTGCATAAATTCACCCTATCATTTTTTCCTGCGCCGTCTCGATTGAGCGGCGGTCTTCCTTATAGCGTTATTATAGCACAAAGCCGCCCTTCGCCAACCGCCGATGCTCAATTTTTTAAGCGGAAAGCGCATTTTTTTGATCCTGACCGTTGACGAAAAAGTGTGAAAAACCTAGAATGAAAGATAAATCAAAACAGAGTTGGGGGATGTGGAACACGATGATGCAGAACAATTTGGGGTGGAAACAGGGTGCAAAAGATGGGCTGCCGATCGCGCTGGGTTATCTTTCAGTGTCGTTTACCTTCGGCATGGCGGCTGCGGCGGCGGGTTTGTCCGCAGGCGAAGCGGTGATGATCTCGGCGACCAATCTCACCTCCGCCGGCCAGTTTGCCGGCCTGACTTTGATCCAGACGCAGGCATCGTTATTCGAAATGGCGCTGACCACGCTGGTGATCAATTTACGCTATGCCCTGATGTCTCTCTCGCTGGCGCAGAAGCTGGATCCGGCGATGTCCCGTCTGCAAAAAGCCATGCTGGCGTTTGGCAATACCGATGAAATCTTCGCGGTTGCCGTCAGCCATCCAGTCGTCCGGTTTCACTATATGCTGGGGCTAATCCTGACGCCGATGGCAGGCTGGGTCGGCGGCACGTTTTTAGGCTGTGCGTTCAGCGCCCTGCTTCCGGAAGCGGTGCGCGCGGCCTTCGCCGTTGCGATTTACGGGATGTTCATCGCCATCGTCGCCCCGGTTGCCCGGCAGTTAAAGTCCGTGGCCATCGTCGTGGGAATCGCCGTGGCAATGAGCGTGACGCTTCATGTCTGTCCGCTGTTCAGCTGGATTTCCGAAGGTTTTTCAATCATTCTCTCTACGCTGGCCGCGGCAGCCTTGGGCGCCTGGCTGTTCCCGGTTCAGGAGGTGCACGATCATGAATAATCCGTCGATCTTGATTTATACGCTGGTCATGGCCGGGGTCACCTATCTTCTGCGCGCAGCGCCGATTCTCATCTTTCAGAAGAAGATTGAAAATCCGTTTATCCAAAGCTTTTTGTTTTATGTTCCGTATGCCGTGCTGGCAGCGATGACCTTCCCGGCGATCTTAACGAGCACCCGCTGCTGGCCCAGCGCTGTGGTTGGGCTGGTGACAGCATTAACGCTGGGGTGGCGCGGCAAGGGGCTGCTGACCGTTGCGCTGGCGGCTTGTGCCGCGGTATATGTGGTGGAACTGATCGTACTATAATCCGCCACGCTGATTCAATAAATTTAATAAAGAGGGTGATTTCATGTTACTGCTATGTTCTAACGGACTGACTTGCGAAAATCTCCTGGATTGTGTCCGGCAGGAAATTCATTTTCATTCTGGCGAACCCCGAGCAGCCTTAATTGTTACCGGCGATCCAATCTACAAAGAAAAAAATTATCATGTCCCACGCTGTGTTCAGGAGTTAGAAAGTCTGGGGTTCGGCGTCGATCTTTTTGATCTGGATAAACAACCCGCTCAGACATTATTTTCATATGATTGTGTAGAATTAATCGGCGGCAATCCTTACACCTTGCTGGAAGCCTTGCGGAAAAGCCAGGCCCGGCCGGTGCTGCAAACCTTAGCCCGGGACAAGCTTCTGATCGGCTGGAGCGCGGGGGCGATGGTCTTGGGACCCACGATCGCCCTGATCGATCAATTTGCACCTGAAATGAATTTGCCGGACTTAACGGATCTGACTGGAATCCATTTAACAAACGTACAAATTCTTCCCCATTATCAGCGGTTTCTAAGTCGTTATGAGCAATTAGAGAACCGCTGTCAGCATTATGAGCAAACTTTTCATTGTACTGTTCTGCGATTAAATGATGGTGAGGGGATTATGATCGATTCGCAAAATGACAACTTTGTCAAGATCTTCTGAATATTAGTTGGATTAGCCTTTACGGATTAACCTTGCAAAGCTGTCACTAATTTATATACATTCAAAAAACCGCGCTGGGATCGAAAATTGAAGCGCGGTTTCATTTTGATATTTTACATTAATCCTGAACAGAAAGCCGGCATTTCACGCCATACTCGCAGCCCTCCGGTTCTTCTCGACGCCCTTTATTCCTTGAATTCCGGCGGGTTTTTACGGGCGGGATCGAAATGCTGGCCATCGCCCGACAAATCGAAATAAATCCGGGAATCGGAAGTCACGCCCCAGTCTTTCTGAGAACCGCTGTCAACAATCCGGTTAAACGCCTGCCGGAACATCGTGTTGTGTGCTTCCTCACGATTCAATAAAAAGTCAATGACCTCGCGCACGCCTTCGTCCTCAATCTGCCGGTATAAATACTGATAGACGACCTTTGCCCGCTGCTCAGCCGCGATATCGGACAATAAATCGGCCGCCAGATCGCCGGTTTCATTCACATATGCCGCTGTCCACAGAAAACCAGACGCATTAGCTAAAATCGGCGTCAAGCCGGTCAGCACATGAGCTTCCATGCCGCCGACGGTCGCTTCCTTGGCATTGAGCTGATCGCCGTTAAGCTGATTGATCATCTCGGCGACAATTTCCATGTGGCATAATTCCTCCGCCGCGATATCGAGAAATAAATCCTTGATTTCCTTATCCTGAATCCGCAGACTCTGGGCGAAATACTGCATTGCCGCCTTCATCTCACCCTGCGGCCCGCCTAACTGTTCCTGCAGCAGAGCGGCATAGGTGGGATTCGGTTTCTTAACCTTGACCGGATGCAGCAGTTTCTTCTGATGTTTAAACATGACGTTTCCTCCTTCGGTATTTTCAAGCTTTGTTCGCTGGTATTAGGATGAACAGAAATGAGGAAACTCAAACGTAAAATTCATTAAACTATAGAAAAACCGCGGTTCCAGGTTAACAACCCGTGAAATCGCGGCTTTATTTTATATCTGGGGATGAATAATCAGGCCACAACCGTCATCGTTTCCGACTTGACCGGATGCGCTTCCGGCTGTTCTGCCGGGGTGCCCACGACCAGCGAACCGACGCAGAGATAGTCCTGCGGCACGCCCAGCGAGGCGGATAATCCGGCAAACTTCGGATGATTGAACACGTGCCGGCTGTAATCGATCCAGCACGTCCCCAACTGCAGCGCCTGTGCCGCCAGCATCATATTGGCGATCGCCAGCGCAGCGTCGGTTACCGGCGAATAAGCCTTTTTATCGGCGAACACGACGATTAATAACGGCGCGTTATAATAGGGATCTTCGTTTTCCGTCAATAAGGAAGCCAGCTGTTCGATCATATCCTTGCGCTGGATCGCCACAAAATACCATGGCTGTTGATTCATCGCGCTCGGCGCCGCCTGCCCCGCTTTGAGAATTAAATCCAGTTGATCGCTGCTGACGGGCTGATCTGTGTACCGGCGGATACTGCGGCGGTTAAAGATCGCGTCTAAAACTTGATTTTCCATGCGTAGATCTCCCTTCGGATTTTCATCGTCGTGCTGCTTGAACAGCACGTTAATACGTCAGAATCTGCGGGCCTTCCTCGGTGATGAGGATCGTA
>OLFX01002720.1_pt1 | contig 13670 bp, 12 predicted proteins | sample 1605091 | NCBI WGS metagenome assembly OLFX01 (sample SAMEA3888906, study PRJEB22519) | human gut metagenome | biome: human gut; feature: human-associated habitat; material: faeces | place: Denmark | collected 2012
CCACTGGTGTAAATTTTCTCTTTTTGACTAGTCCTATTTATATGCTAACATCAATGGATACGGGTATTGGTATGAGTCAGGAGTATTTAGAGAAGATTTTTGAATCTTTTTCAAGAGAAAGAATGACATCCAGTAAAATTAGTGGTACCGGTCTTGGTATGGCCATTGTTAAGAAATATGTGGATCTTCTTGGTGGAACAATTGATGTGAAGAGTGTTCTTGGTAAGGGGAGTACGTTTATTGTCACGTTGAAATATAAAATTGCGGATGAAAAATATTATTTGAATAAACAAGAAGAGAATTGTGAAGTTGACAATAAAATTCTTGATGGGAAACATATTCTTTTGGCTGAGGATAATGATTTAAATGCCGAGATTGCACTAACCATATTAGAGCGTGCAGGACTTTTTGCAGATCGTGTGAAGAATGGTATTGAGTGTGTGAATAAGGTCATAGAAAATCCGGTTGGCACATATGATGTCATTTTAATGGATATTCAAATGCCTAAAATGGATGGATATAAAGCTACGTGTGAAATTAGAAACTTACAAGACAAGGCAAAAGCATGCATACCTATTGTGGCAATAACGGCTAATGCGTTTGAGGAAGACAAGAAAAAAGCGATAGATGCTGGTATGGATGGTCATATCGCAAAGCCTATCAATATTGAAGATTTGTTTGTGGTATTAACGGATATTTTGAATAAACAGAAAAGCTAGAGTCTATGGATTCTAGTTTTTTTATGCAAAAAAGTTAAATTTTTTAGAAAAACCTTATTTTTTTACGTATAAGAGTATGTAGGCAATCTCAAATTTAGTATCTATTGTACCTAGTTGATTAGATAGTCAAATCATTCTTTGTGGTAAAAAAACAAAAGTGCAATTGTGGGTTCACTTGTTTATTAAAGCGGTCAAGCTATAAAAAATACACATTACGATACTTATTTATCTAGATGACAGTTAGATGCCTACTAGAAATGAGGTGCTCATGAGGAGTGCAAATTTATTAAATGATTTCGCCTTTAAGTATGTGTTTGGCGAAGATTGTAAAGAGGCCAATGATGCCTTAAAATCATTACTCACGGTATTTTTAGAGAGGAAGGTAAATAAGGTTGTTGTTAAGAATTCAGAAATAGTAAAAGACTATAGTAAAATGAAAAGTCCAAGGTTAGACTTATTAGTTGAATTTGATGATCGAACGATGGTGGATTTAGAGATGCAATTAAGACAAACGAAAGATAATTTGCCAATTCGCTTTAGTTATTATTTGGCTAGACTTCATGGTTCTCAAGAATTGGAAGGAAAATATTATGGAGAGTTAAAGGAAACAATCGTCTTAGTGTTCTTTAATGTGAATCTAATTGCGAATGATCGAATGTGTAACACATTTACATTAAGGAATGAAGAAGGTTTATCTTTTGTAGAAGAAAGTCAGGATCGTATGAAGTTACGTACAGTTGAAATGGCAAAGTTAGATTTAAATAAACCGCTTAAAGACATGAATGAACAGGAGAAAATGATTTATTACTTTTTGAATTGCCACAAGGGAATGGATGATAGTAAAATTAAGGTAATGATAGAAAGTGATGGGGTGATTCAAATGTTAGAGAAGCGTGTAGAAACGATATCGGATGATGGTTGGAAAAAAATAATAGAAGATTTTCAAAAACTGCATGAAAATGAAGAACGAATGGAATTACAACTTGAAATTGAAGAAGCAAATAAACAAGTAGAAGAAGCAAATAAACGTGCAGAAGTAGCAAATAAACGTGCCGAAGAAGCAAATAAACGTGCAGATGAATCGGATAAGAAAATGGATCAGATGAATCAATTAATGAAACTAGGGATTAAAGCGATGCTAACAAATGGGATGAGTTTAGAGCTTATTTCTAAGTCATTGTCGAAGAGTGAAGATGAAATTATGGAGTTGTTGAAATAGTCATATTCTAGAAATTTGAAAAAGTGAAGATGATAACTGAGTCGCCTATAATATGGCGGCTTTTTTGGTGTATAATCAAAGAAAAGGAATTAGGTATATGGTTAGAAGAAGAATATTGGGTTTTGCAATTGGTAAAATGTTGCGTCAGGATGGTTGGCTGAGAAGTATAATCCTAAGAATCAGTTTCATGTAAATCAATATGATTATTTGAGTTGTAAAGAATATTTGGCTACGCTTAAAGAGAAGTGGCAAGAATATGAGGATCCGGAATGTGAATTTGAAGGGTATGTGGATGTATCTAAATATTCAAATTATAATGATTATGCCTATGATGTAGATACATATAGAACAAGGTTAGAGTGGCATGATGAATGGGATTGTGATTGTGAGTTTGATGTAAATCCATGTGATTTTGAGTATGAAGAATATTATATTAAGGCTTTAAAAAGCGCTTGGAAAAACAAGTATGATCCAAATAATGAACATACAAACGTTGATCCTTGTGACTATAATAGTGTAGAAGAATATCATAAGGCGTTAATGGATGAATAGTAGTAATTGCAGAGCAAGACTCTGCTTTTATTTTGGTTATTTTATCAAAGATTTGGAAGTTTTCAATCTAACTTAATTTTAATCTTATCTTTTGTTGACAAAATATTCATAAAAGTGAATATTTATTATTTAATACTGTAAGCGTTTCACGTATAATAGAAAGGTAAGCGAGGATCGATTTATGCAAATAAGTTATAATAAGCTATTTAAATTATTAATTGATAAAGGCATGAAAAAAACAGATTTGGCTAAAGAAGCTAAGTTAACACCGGCTACACTTGCAAAGCTTTCTAAACAGGAAACTGTATCTATGGATACGTTGATTCGTATTTGTGATTGTTTGGATTGTACATTTGATGATGTAGTGGAATTGATTAAGTAGGAGAGAGTTATGGTTACAGGTGAAATTAAAAATAAAATTGATGCGCTTTGGGATGTGTTTGCAGCAGGGGGATTAACGAATCCATTAGAGGTTATTGAGCAAATAACATATTTAATGTTTATTCGTGATTTGGATGTTGCAGACAATAAAAAGGCAAAGGAATCGAATATGCTTGGAATACCTTATACAAGTATATTTGCGGATGAAGTGAAAATTGGGGAGCGTAGTATTGATGGAAATCAATTGAAATGGTCTACGTTCCATGACTATCCTGCAAATAAACAGTATGAAATTATGCAGGAATGGGTTTTTCCGTTTATAAAGAATTTACATAGTGATAAGGATAGTGCATATTCTAAATATCCCGAGTTTGACAGTTGAAAAAGTAAAAAGTGCTAGAAAGCCTTTATTCAAGGTTTAATCTAGCACTTTCGTTTTTTTGAAATGTTGTATGTGATTTCTATTTTGAATATTTTTTTACTATTTTGTTTAAATCACTTGGTCTATAGTACTTTCTGTTTAGTTGTAGCTCGAAACATCTTTCTAATGCATCTAATGCCTGACTTCCACTATAGATGGATTTGTAGTACATGTCATCCATATTTACTACATTCATATTTCGTAATGTTTTTATTAGGTTTGATGTTGTTACATGAGTTAAGTTGTCATCCAACTTGCACTCCATAAGCCTGTATATAAGTAGTGCAGTGTAGCAGATCAAGAAATGTGCACGTATTCTTTCTGGCTTTCTCAAGAATACTGGTCTTGCATCGAAATTAGTCTTCATGATTCTAAAACAGTCTTCGATTTTGTATCTATTTTGAGCTACTGCTAGGATGTCTTTGGCTGAATCGTCAAGGTTTGTTGCGACGGCATAGAATCCATCGTATTTTTCTTCTTCATGGATTTTATCCATATCCAACACATAATTAGCTGTATCAGATGATGTATTCTTAAGGAATCGACGTATATCATTGGGTCCTTTTTTTATCTTTTCAGGATCTTTAAGTCTTAATAATTTTTTAGCACGTTCAAGCTGTCTTTCGCGGATAGTCCTTTGGTATTCCATCATCTTTCTAGAGAAAGTGACAATGATATATTGATGTAATGTTCCTTTGACTTTTACTTTTTTTGTTCGACCGTTCTTGTATACTTTTTCTTCATAAAGTCCTGTATCCATGGCCGTGTTGGCGGGAATCACTTTATAGGCAAAATCATTGTATAGGCTTAGATTGTTTGCGCCTTTTTTATTAAATGTTCGCATTTCTTTCAATGTGATCGCATCGTCATTTGACAATAGACGGTAGTTTGAATCGTTGAATACGATATCTTTGATCTCTTGTCCAAGTTTTTTTACTGACTGTGTAACGATATAGGCTCTACCACCCATATCATTGAATTTACGGATATTGTAGGATCCAAGTCCTGCATCCGCACAATATATGAACTTTTTGTTTCCGGTCATTTTTATAACTTCTTTTTCAAGTGGAACGGCAGTAAGCTGTTCATTTGTGTTTCCTGGATGAATACACATAGAAATAGGAATTCCACGGCTGTCCATGATAAGTCCCATTTCAACAATAGGAGATGTCTTGTTTTCCTTACTGATTCCGAACTGACGAAGTCCAAGGATAATTTCTCCAGTAACTTCGTCAACAATCTCCTCATCAGGCTTTTCTGTTTCAAAGAAATAGTTTGTACAGTCATAGTACATAACTGAAGTATCTCGTTTAACGATGTTTTCGGAATTGTCAAAAAGATGTTTTAAATATTGGTCACTGTTTCTGTCTAGAATATCCAAGAAACGAATCATATGTTGGTATTCAACCTGAGGTTTCTCATAGTATGTATCAAGTTTATCGTATGTTCCATATTTACTGGCAGGATTCAGAATCCTTGCATAGGTAAGAAACTGACAGATTTTATTACAGTCGTAGGTGATCTTTCGGTCAGAAGAAACTGATTTAAAAAAATCAGACAGATTCAATTTGGCATAGATATCCTTAAGATACAGATATCCAATGTTCAAACTAGTAGAATTCGAACAAGGAGAATCTGTAGAAGGGATTCTTTCATTAAAGTCCATAGTAACAATGAATTCAGATCTGCCAGAACGATATTCCTCATTCATTTTTTTTACTTCGTTTTTAGCGTATTCCAAGGGATTATCCGTTATAAGAAGAAGTTCAGAATGTTTACCTAATCTTTTGATATTTTTGGTTGTCGTTTTTTTACCATTTCTAAATCCCTGCTGAATATAGTAAGTAGGATCTTTAAGTCGTTTATCATAATACAGTTTCATAGAAGCAGCCATCCTTTACAACCATTATATCACAATTACAACACATACAACAGTAAAAAATAAAAATTTGACGAAAAAAAAGCCGTACATAAACGACATTTGGCTATTTTGGCTATGAGCAAGTGTTAAACTCCCGAATTTACATAGTGATAAGGATAGTGCATATTCTAAATATAAGGATGATGCGATTTTTAAAATTCCAACTGCATTAGTATTATCTAAGGTCATCGATTCTTTGGATGAGATTTATAGCTTAATGGATAAAACTACAAGTATGGATATTCGTGGTGATGTCTATGAATACTTATTGTCTAAGATTGCTTCAGCAGGACGTAATGGACAATTCAGAACGCCTCGTCATATTATTCGTATGATGGTTGAATTAATGAATCCAACACCTCAAGAATTAATTTGTGATCCGGCATGTGGTACAAGTGGATTCTTGGTTGTTGCGAGTGATTATTTAACGGAAAAATATAGAAATGACATTTTGATGAATAAACAAAATCGTGATCATTTTATGAATCATATGTTCAATGGTTTTGATATGGATAGAACTATGCTTCGTATTGGAGCAATGAATATGATGACACATGGTGTTGAATCTCCAAATATTGAATATCGTGATAGTTTATCAGATCAAAATACAGATAACAATAAATATTCTATGATTTTAGCCAATCCGCCATTTAAAGGGTCTTTAGATTATGATTCTGTTTCAACAGACTTATTAAAGATTGCGAAAACTAAGAAAACTGAATTATTATTCTTAGCATTGTTTATTCGTATGTTAAAAGTTGGTGGAAGATGTGCATGTATTGTTCCGGATGGAGTTTTATTTGGTTCTAGTAAAGCACACAAAGCGATTCGACAAGCTATTGTTGACGATAATCGCCTCGAAGCTGTTATTTCTATGCCATCAGGTGTATTTAAACCATATGCCGGTGTATCAACAGGAATTTTAATTTTCACAAAGACTGGTCATGGTGGAACTGATAAAGTTTGGTTCTATGATATGAAAGCCGATGGATTCTCGTTAGATGATAAACGTGCTCCTGTAAAAGAAAATGATATTCCAGACATTTTAAAAAGATTCAAGAATCTAGATAAAGAAGTAGATAGAAAGCGTACTGAACAAAGTTTCTTGGTTGATAAGAAAGAGATTATTGATAATGATTATGATTTATCTATTAATAAATATAAAGAAGTTGTCTATGAAAAGGTAGAATATCCACCAACAAGCGAAATTCTAGCTGATATTGAAGCTTTGAATAGAGAAATTGATAAGAATTTAGCAGAGTTAAAGGCTTTGTTGAATGATGGAAAGGAGGAAGAATCTGAATGATAAATTCGGATTTGTTGATTCGATGAAAATAAAAGATTTCATAGATTATGAGCAACCTAATGAGTATATTGTTGAATCTGATAGATATAATAGCAAATATAGTACACCTGTTCTAACTGCAGGTCAGTCATTTATCTTAGGTTATACAAACGAAAGCAAAGGTATTTATAAAAAAGGGCCATGTATTATTTTTGATGATTTTACAACTTCAGTTCATTATGTAGATTTCCCTTTTAAGGTCAAGTCTTCAGCTATGAAGATATTAACTACAAAAAGTAACACGGATTTAAAATACTGTTATTACTTGTTGCTAAGCTTATCGAAAATGCCACCAAACCATAAACGTCAGTGGATATCGACAATATCAGAAAACAATCACGTGCTGCCTTCAATTGACAGACAAATATCTATAGTTAAACAATTAGATTTAATATCGGACACTATAGTTAATTATACAAATCAAATTGAAAATCTTGATAACCTTGTTAAAGCCCGATTTATAGAGATGTTTGGTGATATTAATATAAATAATAAAAATTGGCATACTGAGCATTTAGGAAAACTTTGTAATATAGTAAGAGGTAGTTCACCACGACCTATTGAAAAATATCTTGGTGGAGATATTCCTTGGATTAAAATTGGAGATGCTACAGATGAAGATTATATATATTTAAATTCGACAAAAGAGCATATTATTCGTGAAGGTGTTAACAAGAGTAGATTTGTAAAAAAAGGAAGCTTAATATTTGCAAATTGTGGAGTCTCTTTAGGGTTTGCCAGAATAATTTCATTCGACGGTTGTATTCATGATGGTTGGCTTGCATTAGAAAATATAGATTATCGATTGAATAAAGAGTTTTTACTATTATCATTAAATCAATTAACGGATCATTTTAGAATTATTGCACCTTCGGGTACACAGCCTAATTTAAATATAGCTATAATGCAAAACTTTATGCAAGTTATTCCCCCAATGGAATTACAGGAAACATTTGTTTCTTTCAGAAGACATGTCGATAAATCAAGGGAAGAAGTTAAGAAGTCATTGGAAAAGACACAGCAATTATATGATAGTTTGATGCAAGAGTATTTTGGATAAGATAGATAAAATTTATGGTTGTAGAGATGTTGGTAATGGAGGTTATTAACATGAAAAATACAATCATACAAGAAATAGAACAGTCATTATTGAATTATTTAGATAATTCTCAATTGGATGCTTTACATACTGTATTATGTCGTTGCTTGGATAAGGTAGAAATAAAAGTGGTTGAAAATACGGGTATCCATATTAGTGAATTTACGAATATAGAACTTATAAATAAATTTATTGCTGCAAAAGAAATAGAAGGATGCAGTGAAAGAACCACAAAGTATTATTATGCTACTTTAATTAAAATGGATTCGATGATTACTAAGAATGTAACACATTTAACAACGGATGATTTGAGAATGTATTTGACTGAATATCAGAAAATCAATAATTGTTCCAAGGCAAGTATTGATAACATAAGAAGAAATTTAAGTAGTTTCTTTTCTTGGTTGGAAGAAGAAAATTATATTTTGAAAAGTCCAATGAAAAGAATTCATAAAATAAAGACGGATAAAGTTATTAAAGAAACATATTCAGATGAAACTTTAGAATTGTTAAGAGATAATTGTAATAATCTTAGAGATTTAGCAATTATCGATCTACTTTCATCTACTGGCATGCGTGTTGGTGAACTAGTTAGATTAAATATAAATGATATTGATTTTGAAAATAGAGAGTGTGTTGTCTTTGGTAAAGGTAATAAAGAAAGACCGGTTTATTTTGATGCTAGAACAAAGATTCATTTAAGGAATTATATTAATTCTAGAAATGATGATAATGTAGCGTTATTTGTTTCATTAGATGCACCGCATGACAGATTAAATATTAGTGGAGTTGAGATAAGACTTCGTCAATTAGGTAGAAAACTAGGTATCAATAAAGTGCATCCACACAAATTTAGACGAACAGTTGCTACTAAAGCAATAGATAAAGGTATGCCTATAGAGCAAGTACAAAGTTTATTAGGACATTCTCAAATAGATACTACAATGCATTATGCTATGGTAAATCAAAATAATGTCAAAGAATCGCATAGAAAATTTGTTGCTTAATTACAATATATGATAACTTTGTAAAGCTAAATTCGGATTTGCGGTTGTAATGAAATATAATCTTTTGAAAGATATTGCTGAAATTACTATGGGACAATCACCGGATTCTCTATCATATAATAATGTAAAACGTGGCTTACCGTTTTATCAAGGAAATGCTGATTTTGGAGAACTATATCCTATAGCCAAAACTTGGTGTGATGCTCCAAAAAAAACAGCAAAAAAAAACGACATATTGATATCTGTTCGAGCACCTATAGGAGCAATTAATTATACAAGTGAATTTTGTTGTATTGGAAGAGGACTAGCGGCAATAACAGTTGAAGATGATATAGATAGGAATTACATTTATTATTTTTTAAAAGCAAAAAATTCTGAATTAATTAATCAAGGTACGGGAAGTACTTTTAAAGCAATTGGAAGACCTGTTTTGGAGATGCTAAAAGTTCCTGCAATTAGTGAAAAGCAAAAAATATTAATTATAAAATCAATGGATTTTTTGGTAGATATTATTAAGCTAAGAAAAAAGGAGCTATTTTTGTTAGATGAATTAATTAAAGCCCGATTTATAGAGATGTTTGGAGAACCAGTAAACAATGACAAGGGATGGGTAAAAGATTCAGTAGAAAGATTATGTAGGGAAATCTATGGTGGTGGAACTCCGTCAAAATCGCATCCGGAATATTATGAAGGTGGGAAGATTCCATGGATTACATCTAAGGATATGAAAACCGATATTTTGATAGACAGTCAGATACATATCAATGAAGATGGTGTTGCAAATAGTACAGCAAGAATAGTTCCAAAAAACTCCGTGATAATGGTTATTCGAAGTGGAATATTGAAACACACATTACCAGTTGCAATCAATGCTGTTCCGGTAACAGTTAACCAAGATCTGAAAGTTTTTGTTGCTGGGAATAGAATTGTTACAAAATTTTTGGCTTATCAGTTCAAGATGATGGAGAGAGATATTTTATCGGGTGTTAGAGCTGTTACTGCGGATAATATTGAGTTTGATGCTTTGAAGCGTCGAGAACTTATTGTTCCGCCAATAGAGCTCCAACAGGAGTTTGCAGACTTTGTAGAACAGGTCGATAAATCAAGGTTTGATATTAAGAAGAGTATTACAGAAATAGAAAGAGAGGTAGTATATGACTAACTTCGATTATTTAAAGAAAGAAAAAGATTTTGATAGCTTTGTAGATATAGCTATTGTTGCAGAGAAGACGTATAAGATTGATGTTAGTACGTGTATTATCAACTGTAGACGTGCATTAGAGGCAGGGATTAAATGGATGTATTCAGTAGATGCAGATTTAGATGTTCCATATCAGGATAATTTGCATACATTAATGAATACGCGAGCTTTTAAATCAATCATGGATGATGATATTTGGAAACGAATTGAGTTTATCCGTCGATATGGGAATGAAGCAGTTCATACTTCAACTAAAAAAACGGCTAGTATTGCCAAAATATGTTTACGTAACTTGTTCTATTTTACTGATTTTATTGCGTATTGTTATGGTGATAATTACGAAGAAAGAGAATTTGACGAATCATTATTAGAACAAGAGGAAGTGACTCCTGTTAAAGCGGTTCCTGATGTTGATTTAGAGGCTTTGATTGCTGAAAATAAATCTTTAAAAGAGGAATTGAGTTCTCGTCGTGTTCAACAACAAGAGACTTATGTTTCAAAACCATTAGATTTATCTGAATTTAAAACACGTAAATTATATATTGATGCCATGTTGATGGATGCTGGATGGGTTGAAGGTAAAGACTGGATTAATGAAGTTGAACTTGTTGGTATGCCTAACAAGTCTGAAGTTGGATATGCAGATTATGTTCTATATGATGATATGAATATTCCGTTAGCAGTAATTGAGGCTAAGAGAAGTTGTAAAGATCCTGCGGTAGGAAGACAACAAGCAAAATTGTATGCGGATTTATTAGAGAAGAAGTATAAAAGAAGACCTGTGATTTTCATTACGAATGGCTTTGAAACACGCATAATAGATAATGATTATCCTGAAAGAAGAGTATCGAGTATTTATTCAAAGCGTGATTTAGAAAAGTATTTCAATTTAAGAAGAACAAAATCTCATTTGAATTATATTGCGATTAACAAGAATATAGCTGGACGTTATTACCAGGAAGCTGCAGTTCGTGCTGTATGTGAAGCCTTTGATAAGGGGAATAGAAGAAAAGCTTTATTAGTCATGGCAACTGGATCAGGTAAGACTAGAACGGTTATTAGTTTAGTTGATGTGCTATTAAATAATGGTTGGATTAAGAATATTTTATTCTTGGCAGATCGTAACTCGTTAGTTACACAGGCTAAGCGTAGTTTTGTGAATTTATTACCTGATCTTTCGGCTACAAATTTAGTGGAAGATAAAGAAAATTATAATGCTCATGCAGTATTTTCGACTTACCAAACAATGATTGGTTGTATACATACGATTAAGGATGAAGGCAAGAAATTATTTACTTGCGGGCATTTTGATTTGATTATTTGTGATGAAGCGCATAGATCTATTTATAACAAATATAGAGATATATTTTCATATTTTGATGCGCCTTTAGTTGGCTTAACTGCAACGCCTAAGGATGAAATTGATAAGAATACATATGAGGTTTTTGAATTAGAAAACGGAATTCCGACATATGGTTATGAATTAGCTCAGGCTGTAAAAGATGAATTTTTAGTTGATTATAAATCTATAGAATGTTCTACAGAATTTATGAAGAATGGAATTCATTGGGATGAATTAGATAATGATGAAAAAGAAGAGTATGAAGAAACATTTGTCGATGAAGAGGGGAATGTTCCAGAAGTTATCAGTGCTTCAGCTATAAACCAATATGTTTTTAATAAAGATACAGTGCGTAAGGTATTAGCAACTTTATTTAAGTATGGTATTCGTATTGATTATGGACAAAAAATTGGTAAAACAATAATTTTTGCGAAAAATCATAAGCATGCAGAATTTATTCTAGAAATTTTTAATAAGGATTATCCTGAATTAAAAGGTTATGCAGAAGTCATTGATAATAAAATTAACTATTCTCAGACTTTAATTGACCAGTTTTCTGATCCAAGAAAATTACCTCAAATTGCAATTTCAGTTGATATGTTAGACACAGGTATTGATGTGCCTGAATGTGTGAATTTGATTTTCTTTAAAAAAGTAATGAGTAAGGCTAAATTTTGGCAAATGATTGGTCGTGGAACAAGACTTTGTCCTGGACTTTTAGATGGAAAAGATAAAGATAAGTTCTTGATTTTTGATTTCTGTGGTAATTTTGAATTTTTCAGAATGAAGACTGGAAGTGCAACACCGAACATGCTTGCAGTACAGGGAGCTGTTTTTGCATTGAAGTTTGAGATTGCTTATAAATTACAAGCTTTGAATTATCAAACGGATGAATTAAAAAAATGGCGTAAAGAACTTGTCGATTATATGGTTAGTAAAGTAAAAGAATTGGATCGTAATCGTTTTGATGTTAGACAACATTTAAAATATGTTGATCTCTATTCAAATCCAGATCATTATCAAATGCTTACATATGAAGATTGTTTGATGGTGCGCCAAGAATTAGCACCACTAATCTTACCGGATGAAGATGAGGTAAGTGCTGTGCGATTTGATGCGTTAATGTATGGTATTGAATTAGCTCATTTGGCTGAGAAACAGAGTAAACGTAGAATTAAAGATTTATTAAAAAAGGTAACAGGTTTATCTAAAGTATCGAATATTCCTGCAATAGAAAAGGAAAGCGAAATTATTCATGCTATCTTAAATACGAATTATTTAGAATATAGTGGTATTGATGAATTCGAAAATATTCGTTTAAGATTAAGAGATTTAATTAAATATATTCCAAGACAAGGATTATCTTATGAAACTAATTTTGAAGATGATATTTTAGATGTTCAATTTAATGATTCAGAATTAGAGAATGATGATTTAAAGAATTATAAATCTAAAATTGAGTATTATATTCGCCAACATCAAAAAGATGATCCTGTGATTTTGAAAATCAAAGAAAACAAACCATTAAGTAGTACAGATTTAGTTTCTTTAGAAAATATCTTATGGAAAGAATTAGGCTCTAAGAAAGACTATTATTCAGAAGTAGGAGAAAAACCTATCTGCGAATTTGTTCGAGAAATTGTTGGCTTGGATATGAATGCTGCCAAAGATGCTTTTTCAAAATATTTAGATGAAAGAAATCTTAATTCTGAACAGATCTATTTTGTAAATCAAATTGTAGAATATATTGTAAGAAATGGTTTAATGAAAGATATGAGTGTTTTACAACAATCTCCATTTACAGATAAAGGTTCTGTTGCAGATTTGTTTGGAAATGATATTCAAACTTGGATGGAGATTAAGAGTGTTATAGATAATATTAATAATAATGCGAATTATAATTAGTGTTAATTACATGGCTTTATAGGAGGAGTAGCAATGAAAGGGCAAGAAATTCAATTTATTCAATATATAAGTGGACCCACAAAACGATTTGTGATTCCAGTTTATCAACGTAATTATGATTGGAAAATAGAAAACTGTAAGCAATTATATGATGACTTAATCAAAGTAATTCGAAATAATCGAAGAAGTCATTTTTTTGGAAGTGTTGTTTCTGTATATGAACCTAGTAGTGCTAGAAATATCGAATTTTTAGTTATAGATGGACAACAACGCTTAACAACAATTACTCTTTTATTGCTAGCTATGTACAACTTAATACAAGAGGGTAAGGTTTCTTATAAAACTCCTATGTTGAATGATATGATTTATGAGCAGTTTTTAGTTGATAAATACCAAGAAAAAGATAAGCGTATTAAATTAAAGCCTATTAAAAATGATAAGAATGCATTTGATAAATTATTTGATGATCAAGATGATTATATTCTAGATTCCAATATTACAGTGTGATGTTAGCATATAAATAGGACTAGTCAAAAAGAGAAAATTTACACCAGTGGT
>OLFX01002723.1_pt1 | contig 13657 bp, 13 predicted proteins | sample 1605091 | NCBI WGS metagenome assembly OLFX01 (sample SAMEA3888906, study PRJEB22519) | human gut metagenome | biome: human gut; feature: human-associated habitat; material: faeces | place: Denmark | collected 2012
TAATCTCTGCAACTGCTAACATTAACTCTGCATCATCTATCTCTGACTCAGTAAAGCTAGTCAACATAAGAGCTATATTTAAATATTCTCCTGCCTTAGTGTATTGACCAAAGCATGCATAAAACTCTGCATAACTTTTTAGTGCACGTATTTTGAGATGTTGAATCAATTCATTATCGTTATGTTTAACTAAAATCAATTCATCGATCACCTTATCAAAAAGAGTATCATATAGAGAAATCTGAGACTCAATCGTTTTATATAATCCATCCAATTCTAAAGGTGACGGTGTTTGTTCTTTAGTTTCTTTATATCGCTCTACTAGTCGTTCAATACCAAACAAACCATGTTCTATCGCCTTTAATGAATTTTTACCTTTCATATAGTGATAAGAAGCCATTTTATGATAAAAATCTCTTACCTTATTGATTTTACTATACTTATCAGAAATAACTGGTTTAGCAACCAGATCAGATAAATCTAAATTATCAACAGCCTCTTCCACATAATCAATAGCTTTGATTTTAGAGGAATAATACTCACCTAAAGATTCCTCATAATAAGTAATTTGATGAACAGACATATCGTTTCGGAGGGCTTCAATTAAAGCTTTAGATTTAATTTGGTATCGATTTTGGACCTCTAATCCATTATCTACTTCACCTTGTTCAACAATAAAGCCCATTTTGATTAACCTATTAATTGGCCAATATAAATCTGATTCAATAATTTTGCAAACATGAGCTAAGCTTTCAATAGTAAAATATTCCTTAAAAATAGAGGCTACATATAGAATCTTTAATTCTGTATCCGTTAGATTACGTAATGCCTCAAGAGCAACTACAGACTTACTTCTAAAGGCCCCTTGCTTTTCAAGACGTAACATTCTACCTTTTAATACAGGACCATCAGATATATAACTAACTTCATTAAAATCGACCCAACCAGTGGCTGTACTTTCAACTGCACCATTTTCACGTAATACATCTATAAGATTGGACAGTAACAATGGATTGCCATTACTAGAGTCACCTAACCAACGCTTTAATCCGTCAGAAAGCTTCTCATCATTATCAAAATTATAGGTAATAAGAGCTTGAACTGATGTAGCATCTAGTTCTTGAACCTCATGTTGAATCATCAATTTTTGAGTTCGACCAAAATTGTAACGATCCATAAAGCTAAACATTTCATTAATACCATTATGAAGTGAATCAGCCTTAGCTTCTGAACCTCGTAATGAGCCAATTAATAACAAATTAAATTTTTTATCATTTAATCCTTGTCGAGACTCCAACATAATTTGAAAGATATGTTTAAATACATTGATAGTTCCTCGATCAGCCCAATGAAGATCATCAAAAACTACAACTATCGGTTTCTCCATACTAAGGCCCAATATGATATCTGAATAAAGCCTAACTTTATCATTTTTATAGGTCTCGGCTAAAACTTCTGGGTTTGTATCCCCTGCATAAGCAGAGATAGCTAGGTCAATAATTGCACTTGGTAATTCCAACCCCGGAATAAATCCCAGAATCTTACCACCTACATCAAAAACTTTCTCCATATTAAAAGTGCCAAAGAACTTTTTCACTTTAGATTGTTCTTGCCATTTAATCGATTCTATACTATTTAAAAGATCAGAACAAGGCTTATACAAATCATCTGCATCAGTCAAAGCGGAACATTGTACATACAAGGTTTGTACTTCTGGATGTGAGATAGCAAACTTATTTATTATTGCACTTTTACCAATTCCAGCATCCCCATGTAATAAATCAATGCAACCTTTTCCTTTTAAGGCAATCTCAAGACGGTTTGATAAAGAATCTAATATACTCTCTCTACCAAATAATTCTCCTACATAACTAACACTCATAATAAATCCCCTTTCAGGAAAACTATATATAATGATATTTATATTATACTTCTTCACCATAATAAATGAAAACAAAATGAAGTCAAAATTTATATAAAATAGAGATAACTACAGGAGTAAAACATTCCCTTGGTTATCTCTATTAATCATAAATTTGAATTGTAAAATTTAATACAATACTAAAAAACTCATATGGGGTTTAGTGTTCATTATTAGTTAAAATCAAAATATTTAAGAAAACAATATGAACTATAGATATCTTATCTTTAAATAAGAAAATATTATAAAGTATCATTTACGGTCTATTGTGTTTGTCAAAATTAATTCATCCTTCATGATATTGATGATTGATTTAATATCACTATTAACCTTTTGACTAAGAGAACTCTTTTCTCTATGCAATTTTGCATACTGATCACCAACTTGATTGTAATGCGTAATTTGTAAATTACTTTCTTCTACTAAATCTATTAAGTCAAACAAATTAATTGCATAAGAATCAATTATGAAGAAATGCTCTTCAGATATATATAATCTTACATTTAATATACATTGTCTAAATTTTGATACCATTTCCTTCGCTTTAACACACCTAATTCTATCTTCCCAATAATACATTCTCTTAATAGCAGCATCTCTATCATTATGGAGCAAAGATAGTAAAGATTGTTTTTCATCATCATTTAGATTAAATCTAGATACATATTTTTCTAGTTGGCATACACTATATTTTGAATAATCTATTTTTTCTTGTAAGTCGCATGTAATATCATTAACGTATCCTAATGCATTTATTAAGCTATCATTTACTTCTATGAGGCGTTGGTGTTTATTTTCAATATATATCGAATAATTCTTTAAAGATTGCTAATTAATATACTTTATATCTTCATATTTTTTATTAATATCATCTTGTTTTGAAAATTTATACATAGAAAATAATAATGTAATAACCGATATAAATATTCCAGTAATATTATTATCTAATACTTTTAAGTCCATATAAACTCCTTCTACTATCATCATTTTAAAACTGTACAACACCTGCAATTAATACTAATTATTAATGATACTTGGGAACAGCGTAAGTTGGGAGATATTACAAAAACCAATCCATTTAAATCATATCTTTCTAATGCATTTGAGATAGGTGAATATGAAGTTATTCAACAAGGAGAAGTTCCGATTGTTGGTTATGCAGATGGTAGTCCGTGTTATGACTATGAGAATATAACTATATTTGGAGATCATACACTATCACTGTTTAAACCAAACAAACCATTTTTTGTTGCATCTGATGGAGTTAAGCTTTTATCTCCAATAGTGAAAATAGAGGGTCTATTTTATTATTATTTACTAGAGAAATATAAGCCTAAAAGTGAAGGGTATAAAAGACATTTTACTATTTTAAAGAATTGTGAAGCTTATTTTTCAAATAATATAGAAGAACAAACTAAAATTAGTTCGCTCCTCAACAAGATGGACTCTATTATTACCCTTCATCAGTAAAAGCCATTTCTATAAAATAAATTTCATGCTAATCCAGCCATCGACCGCATCACCAGATCAATATCTCTATTTTCCATTTCCTGAATTATATGTATATAGGTTTTCTGTGTTGTTGTCATACTTGCATGTCCAAGTCTTCTTGCTACACTTGCAATTGATACACCCGCAAAGAGTAATAACGAAGCATGCGTATGTCGTAATCCGTGAATCGATATAACAGGTATTCCCAACTTTTTACAATACCGTTCTAATACACCATTTATTGTCGAATTGAATACTCGACCTTTCACAAATATAGGTTTATCATCTGGTAAGCCTTTAATTAGTTCTGAAAACTTTATAATTGTCTGCCAGTCAAGCTGTATCTTTCTCACAGATGAGCGATTCTTAGTTGGTAAAAACCCTCCTGTGCCTTTATAGTCCCATGTTTTATCTACAATTAATGATTGATGTGAAAAATCAAAATCCTTCGGTGTTAATGCTAAAGCTTCAGAAAATCGCATACCTGTTTTTGCAATTATCAATATTAACCAATCCCAATTAATTTCTGATGTCAGCTTCAAGTTTACTAATAATGTATGTAATTCAAACTGATTCAGATATTTAATCTTCTTAACTCTCGGTGACCTACCTTTTATAATCGCCTTTCGTGTTGGATCCCTATCGATTAAGCCTTCATCTACGGCATCTAGTATGGCAGCTTTTATTTGATGATGAAAGTCCATTGTTGTTTGTCGCTCATGGAACTCAGCATAATCATTTAATAGTTGTTGATATGATATTCTATTTAATTGTGAAAGCCTAAGATTAGGCACTAATCGCTTTAACCATACTAGAGTTATCTCATATTTTCGCATTGTTACATCACGGATAGCACCTTCTTTATATATATGTATCCATTTTCCATAATAAATATAAAATAGTTCGGACTTTTCCTCTATTGTTAACATAATTCTACCCCACCATTTACGCTGTTCCCACATAGAAATGGCTCTTGCTGATGAAGGGTAATATTTTTACTTAATATGCTTAATAGAGTTCCTATTTTCTTCTGTTCCTCAATATTAGGAACTAAAAGTTCCTGATTTAAGAAATGATTATGATCCAATTTATTTGATGAATTTCCTGATGAAGTAATAGATTTTGCAAATATAGGAGCCATCACTCGTTCAAGTTGAATCGCATATTTCCAAAAATCTAAGTCATATTCAGTAATAGGTCTATAAATAGGAAATAGCTCTGAAATGATACCTGTACCTATATCGTTCAATACAAATCGGCCAAATTTAAATTCATTATTTGGATGCCCTTCAAAAGCTATATCGCCTTTTTTCATCACATAGGTACGAGTATCTAAATTATTTGATTGTACCTTATCGGGCTCCTGAAAATACATCTTTGCAACAGAAATCCATTTATCTCGTCCTAAAGTTCCATCATTACGTTCATTTACACGTTTATATAAATCCCCTAACTTACGTTGTTCCCAATCTTCCGTAAATCCAGGAAAACGTAACTTAGGCACGCTCCGTTTTTCCTTACTCATCGCAACCCCTCTTTCCTTTTACCATAACAACACTACCTTTCATTAACATAAGAATCCGCAAATTTATATAATGCAGCAACTAATTCATTACCATATGTAATCTTATTAAGTGTAGCCACTTCTTTATCTTGTGCCTTAACTTGGTATTCTTTACGCGCATCTTTCTTTAGTTGACTAATTCGACCCGTACTATCAAGGTCTTGTTTACCTGCAGTATGGCGTCCAAATAGTTCTAAAATTTCATCATTACTAATAACATCAATAATGCCCCATTTTAAACGGAAATCAAAGATATTATCCTTCACAATCAGGGTATTAGCATCATGTATAATATCTAAACTAGATTTTAATTGAACTGGATATGTTACTTCATGACCTTCAGGAGGATAGTTACCACGATAAATGGCATCAGCAGCGTTATTAATTTGTTTTGCATATTGACGGTCCTCCAAGGCCATAGCAAAATCACTAATCTTATCTCGATAGTCAGCGGCTGCATCCATACGATCCTCATGCACTGCATTCATCAATGCTTCTACCAATTCGGTCAAATAATCATAATTAACGCTAACATCTTTAACATGAATCATACGTAATTCAATTTGTGCTACAGGTACATCATGTATTTCTGCAATGCGTTCTTTTAAATCATTATACAAAGATGTCGTTAGTATTTCCTCTTGCTCAGGCGTCATACCAAGTAATGTAACGAGTTCATCTGGATTATCATAGTCAAAACCAATATCCTCACCATTAACCGTTTCTGGGTCATATTGTTTTAATTTAGACATTCCCGAACTATAGTTACGCATGAGATTAAACATTTCTTCTTGTTTCGCTTCACTGGCTGGTACTTCTGTGAAAGTATCTGTAATATCCGCTAATTGATCGACTACATGTTTGACCTCTTCAAATTGCTCTTTGAAAGATTTTGCTAAAACACCAGCATCTACTAATTTTTTTGTATCTATCAATGTTTCTTGTACATCAGCGGAAGCCTTATTGGCATAGATACTTAACGCACGATTCATGAGTTCTTCGTTCTTAGCTGGCCATCTATAATTAACAATACGCCCCCAAGGCTTACCTTGATTATCGGCAATACGATTTGTTCTCGAGTAAGCCTGAATCAATAATGCATCCTTTAACGTACGGTCTACATATAGCGTATTCATTTTAGGCGCATCAAAACCAGTTAATAGTTGGTCTACAACAATAACAATATCTAAATATTGTCCATCTTCTGCAGTTCGATTCAATCGTGTTGTCAAATCTTGTGTATACCCCGATACATCATCTAACCCAAAGTTTGTGCCAAACATCTTATTGTAATGATTCATAGCTCGTAATAAACCATCATTTGTCGTTAATTGGTTATCACTATTATTCGTACTCATGCTGAACGTAACGCCAACTTTTAGCGTAGGCAAACCTTGTGCTGCTCGTTCTTGATTAACACGTTCAAATTCATCAAAGTACATCAATGCCATCGGCGTACTTGGACGGTTACCACCTACATGTGTTGTAAGCATAGCATTATAGGCACCATCATTAGAACGGTTACGCCAATTTTTAAAGATATCTTCCACAACTAATCGTACATGATTAGGATTATTATCATAGAAACTAGGTTCAATCATATCATCCATATCATTATCAGTAAGATTAGCGATTTTACGTTCAATATCTTGTTCATTCCAATCAGGATGCTGTGCCTTATAGAATTTTGGTAAGTACTCTTGCTTCATTTGGTCTTCTGCAATAGTAGTTTCAAAATCCACCTTGAACCCTAATACATTTTTATCGGCAATAGCTTCGCGAATCGTATAAGCATGGAGTAATTTGCCAAATACTTCATGAGTCTTAGTGCCTTTTTTACCAACTACTTCATCAAACATAGGTGTTCCTGTATAACCTACCCATGCTGCACCTTTAAAGACCTTTTGCAATTCTTCGAAGCTTTCACCACCAGTGGAACGATGAGCCTCATCGACGATGAATACAAATTTTTTCTTAGGTACCACAAAATTTTTACGTTTAATAAGAGTATTTAACTTTTGTACAGATGTAACAATAATACCATAACCATTTTTATTCAATTTAGTCTCTAAAGCATCTGTATTTTGTGTGCCACTAACATTGTTATACTCTTTACCGCCATCATCTATGGAGCCTTCCGGATCATACGCTTTATAATTGTCTTCAGTTTGCTTGGTCAAAGCAATACGGTCTACTACGAAGATAACCTTATCTACATTAGGCATACGGCTAGCTAACCATGCTGTTTTAAAGCTAGTGATAGTCTTACCAGATCCAGTGGTATGCCATACATAGCCCAATTTATTAATAGGCAAATCAAAGTCTGCACGTTTCAGCTCATTTAAAACGGCCTTTGTAGCATATACCTGATAAGGACGCATAACCTTTAGCATCTGTTTATTCTTAGTTCCGTCAAGAATAGTAAACAATGTAGACATTTGGTGCGCCATGGGAATACTGAGGAACATATCAGCAAAAGTAGTCCAATTACGAACTACCTTATTATCATTAGGATTTTGCCATTCAAATGCAAAGTCCTTATTGAATAACTCAGCCGTTGTATTCGCCATATATTTAATTCGATTAGGCGTCATAGCTACTAGAATTTGAACTGTTGAGAAAATATCACTGTACTGTTTCTCTTGAATATATTGATGCATTTGATTCAATGCTTCATCAACAGAATGTTTAACAGATTTCTCCTCAATTTGAATGATTGGTAAACCATTAATAAGTAGTGTAGTATCAAAACGACGTTCTAGACGACCCGCAATTTGTGGTTCTCGTTTAATCTGACTTACCACTTGGTATACTGTATTACCTGCTCCAATTTGTTTTTGATCAAATACCGTCAAGAATACATGACGTCCATCATCAAGATCTACTTCTACTTGAGATACGCCATTGATACCATATAAAAATTGACCTGCTTGATATGGTGTATAAAGTTCATTAATAACCTTTTGAACCTGTTTAAACTCTGTATCACTTAATGGTTGCATCAATTGATTTTGATTCAGTTGATACAAAATAGAACGAAAGTTTTCCCATAAGTCTTCTGTTGTTTTAATTGCTGGTTCATACTTCCATAATTTGCTTTTAAACACCTTCATATTACCGTATGGAGCTGTAGTGTCTCCCATTTGGTTAGCTGTACTACTAATAATCCCTGACGATAATTGTTCAATTAGCTGACGTTCAAATTCTAGTTCTGTCATTTACTCCACTCCCTGTAACATAGCAATTGATAAACGATACGTATTCTCGGCTACCCGTTGTCTTAACGAACGTAATAATAATTGCTTAAAATATATATCCCCTATCATCCGTTGAATCTCTATTGGTGGTAATTCTGGTAGTACAATTTCTTTCAATAGCTTTAAACTATATCGTATTACCTGACTACCTTGTAGATTTTGTTTAAACTGACGTTTAATCGATTGATTTTCATTAATCAAATATGCCATATACTTTCTATCTACTAACCTACTCATAGGCTCCATACGAGCATAATTTTGTGTAAATACATAGCCATCGTGTTCCGCACTTACTATTGTAGCCTCACCAGAAATTGTGCTAAATAATAAATCACCTTCTCTGGCAATAGCGCCAGGCCCCATTCCATCTACTTTTATCTGTTTCCGATCACTCATAGCCCCAGGTACACCATATAGATCCTCATATAATTCATTCTGCCCATACAAAGTATATACCTTCGCATCAGAACGATTGCTTTCTTCAATGCGATACTGTGATATCCCCGTATTACTATGAAATATATTTTGAATATACATTATGTCACCTCTTTCTTTAGTATATTTTCTTCATCTCATATTTATTTTTGCATTTAAAAAAATTACACTGTATATCTTTTAATTAAAGTATACAGTGTAATTCATATAAAAGCAAATGTAATTTGTAATTTTTAAAAATGCAAAATCAGTTTAAATATTTATATTAAACTATGATATTCTAGTTACGATATTTTCTATAACTATATATTAAACGTAATACTACTTTTCGGATTCTTCAATTTCGGAAAACCATATTTCTCCAACGCATGTAAAATCTTTTGAATAGTCTCTTTGATATTATCTTTAGACACAGGTATAGAACTTACGATATATATGATTCCCTCATCTTTTGCAGGATAAATACTTACAACACAATCTTGGCTATGTATAATTCGGAACAGATATACATCATAGGTAGACTCAACATAAAAATCAAACTCCTGATTTTCATATATTACGTCAGGTATATCGTGTACTGGCACTACAGTACAATCAGATATCTGAAAAGAATCTGCATCAAAATGCACTCTACAATTATGTTTTCGTTTCATTCGTTCAAGTCGTTCATCTATCATGTTTCACCACATCACTAATTAGTCGCCCCAAGTCTATGGCATTTTTAGATGTAATAACAGGCTTACCAGTTCTAGCTTCAATCGATTTACGTGCATCACCAGCAATAGAACCACCATCTTGAGCAACTTGTTTATTCTCCTCTAATCCTTGAGGATTAGTTGCCTCCGCAATATCCTTTGTAGCCGTTTCGGCTAACATATTTAAGATAAGTTCTGTAGTAGACATATTATCTCGTAGATTTTCTTTTTTTAGCCCCTTAAAGTCCTTATATTCTCTAGTCGTCATTCCAGACCAAGCTTTAGAGATTTCATTCGTTAGGATAGCATATTCATTACCAGCTTTAACACCATGATCTTGCCAAGTATCGGTTAATTCTTTACGAACCTGAATGGCCTGTAATCGTTGATTAATCCATTCTCGGCTATAGCCCTTACGCGCATATGATTCTAAAGCCCTATCAATCGTGAGTTCCGGATCAATAATTTCATCAATACGTTCTTTACCAACCTCTGCTAACCACATTTTAAAAGGTTCTGCCTTAGGTGATGGAACAGATTGTATGATACGGAAAATACCTTGCATATCAACTACATCAGTCTTATATGACTTACCATCTGTCGACTTAAGTTTCAGTTGTCGACAAAATGTCGACAACTCACTTCGTTCTTCTTCTGACATACGTTTTTTCACACGATACCAATAGTCACGCGGATTATTGCTTTCAGTCAGAGAACCTATCACATCAACTACACTAAAATACCACTCTTCCCTTTCATTATCCCACACAGAACGAATTTGACTACCTTCAAACATTTTTACATTATCACTCATAAAATTTCCTCCTCTCTTTTAATGCAAATATATGTTCTATTTTATTATCTATAGTATACGCCTTTTTCTACAAGAAATAAAGAAATTTGCTTAATATTCAATAGGTTTCTCTATAATTTTCATCATACCAAAAAGCTCTCTATCACAAGGTATATGCCTCGCAATAGAGAGCCTATAGTTACATGAAAAAATCTAACCGATGGTGAGAGTTACTTCACAAGGTATTATTAAATTCCTTACATTATCTATTATTTCGCATTCTTAATATCAACCGTCGCCATGTCTTTTGGCATCTTAGCCCCAAGTCCACTTTGGAATGTGTTATAGTAGTCCTTATTATTATTAGTGTCTACATATTGCACAATATCTCGCAAGTCTTTTTCGACCAAAGAATTCGTATTATAGGTCATAATAAAGTGATTGTATACGTATTGTTTATCATGGGATATTAACATATATATCGTTGTTTTAGGGCGCTTAATTTGCATATATACGGATGGCATAGCATCATTCCATACGGTAGCAAATTGGATTGGTTGGTGCATGGAATACTCGTCATTTAGAATAATACTGCGTACGGCTTTAGGAAAAATCTTCTCTGGATGTTGTATATCTTCAGGCTCAACTGGCATAACCATGATACCTTCTCTATACTGATCGCTATCGTATACGTACATATACGAATCATTCTTATCTTCCCGTATCATTTTACTTGTTTTTAGCGTTAAGAATGTAAAATCATTAATTGTTAATGCTTTACTTTTTGAAAGTATATCCTTCGCTGGTTCAATGGATGGTAATACATAGTTAACCAACGGGGACATTATTATGCCTTTAGCCTTATCAACACCTTGTGCTTTTAACACACTAAACTGTTTTCTAGGCATAAAATTATAACCCACATGATACGAAATCGTCGGTGTATTCTTCATCGTAAAATTAAGGCTCCCCACCATTGGTGCATCCTTAGCATACGTGACATCCCATGTCGCTTTTTCAACCGTAGGATACGTAAATTTACCAGCATATAATGAATGGTCATCACCACGAAATACGCCAGCTGTTTTCTCTGCGATAGCTTTCATATCATCAACAGTCAACTTGCTATAAGGAATCTTACTATCCTCCCAATTATTGCCTGCTGGTTGATGACGTAATTCATAAGCCATCATACCATTGGGGCTCATAATCATTGCATTTCTGAAAGCAGGTGTGCCATCTGCAATCTTCTCAGTATTCCCATATCGACTCGAATAAGGCATGGTGAATTTTACATTGGCTCCATCCTCTTTCAAAATAAATATTGATGAAGAAAAATCTAATGCATGGTTCAACTCACGATTTGAATAAATGATATCATTTAAATCAAATTCGCCATTACCTACCACTTGTTTGGGCATATATGTTTTTATATCCTTTTCAACATCCCGTTCCATTTGCTGCGCATCCGCATCAGTCTTGCGATAATTCTGATACGCATCCTTTGATACAGTTGGATCTGCGCCAGGTATATTAATATCAATTGCATGACCACCCAATGTAACACAACTTAAACAGAGCGTAGCCATCAATACACGTTTCATCATACAAACTCGTCCTTTCACATAAATTCTCTCAAATAGTATATATATATAGAATATCATATTTCGTTTGACTTATAGTAGTATAATATAAATATAGAAACTAGGAGGTGATTACTATGAAATTTACTAAACGTATACTCATCATGACTGCTTTAGCCGTGACTGCTGTAGTGTCCACAGGATTTGCTTATGATTATGTATGCAATAATTCTCAGTACAATTGCAATACTAACACACAATACAACTGCAATAACAATGCTAACTATGCACCATGTAACAATAACAACCAAAACTATTGCGGTCCAAACTCTAATACTAGAGGATGCGGCGGATACAGAAGATAAGATATTAGACATGACAAAAGCCTATAGTACGATTTTCGTGCTATAGGCTTTTATGTTTTAATTTAGATAAAACGCCTAACGTATAAAAGCATTCACAGTGCTTACACGTTAGGCGTTTTTTAATGTATAACTAATCCCGCTATCCCCCACATCACGGCGATAACGCCAAATATAAATCCCCATATACTAAGGAACGAGTAGATCATAGATTGATGTGGATAGATTCTGATGGAATAGGAGTTATAATCATCATTACCACCCATCAAAAATCGACTAATGGTGCCAAAGATCTTAGCCATCGGACTAGGGTTATCGTTAAATACGATTTGATATGTCCCCGGCTTAGCATGAAATGTATAAAGCTCGAGTCGTACGTCGATTACTTTAGTCACGCTAGCGGGTATCAAGTTAGCTCTTAATGGGACTTCCTTTTCCGTTTCACAGTTAATAAGCTGTAGTCCAAATAGCCCTAACGGAGCTTTTTTAAACCGATTACCATTAAGCCATATACCATAGCGACCAGCTGTTTGTATAGTAAATATCCCTTTGTCTGTTCTATAAGGCATATCATGTATGGCCGTTACCGTATACACTTTCACAGTATGCTTAATGCTCAGTACGAGTAACAACAGTCCTAGGGGAATCATCAGTCCGAAAACAAACAATATAACGCCACCTTTATTACGAGTTCATGCGGTTAAAGTATTCAATAGATTGCGGTGTAAATCCAATATAGGTAGTGCCATTAGAATAAGGTCCTAATTCATATGGTTGGTAAACTAGATCGATGTTCCCCTTACCGCGTAGGCAGTAGTTATCAGTTACATATTTTACACTCCAGCCTTGAGGAATACGGCTCTTTGTATGGGAACCTGTGTAGTAATCTAATACATAAGATCGTAATCCTCTGTCCAACTGTTCTGCATTAGCGATTTTTACATAATTGTATAGAGGAACACGTTGACCTGTTATTTTATTATATACAAGTCCTCTGGTATTAGTCATACCATGAACGGCACCGGCATAGTAATGATAGGTCGTCAATAGAATGGAAACAACTTGGCTATCTTCATAGGTTACCTTATAATTTTGAGCCACCTTATAAATATGTTGGTTGTAATACATATCCTTTGCTTCTAGCACATAGTTTGCAATGTCTGTATTAATTGCCTGTTGCGCATAAGCATGATCTGTATAAACTAATGGATATTTTAAATCTAAATTGGCATCTGATTGGCTACCAGTTACAACCTTTGCATAACCTGGTACGGCTAACATAGCACCTACGGCCCCTAAAACTAAAGCTTTCTTTAATACGTTCATACTAATCCCTCCTCTACATGAGATTTGTTAATGAAACATCTATACTGAGTATTTCGCCATGAACTAGGAAATCTCCTTTTTATTGTTTTGGGATTGTCGTACTAAAGGGGGCTTTCACCATACAAATAGACATACAAAAAAGGACCCTCCAAAGAGAGTCCTTAATTTATTATGGTATGCTATTAAGCGTTTTTAGCTACTTCAACAAGTTTAGCGAATGCTGCTGCATC
>OLFX01002729.1_pt1 | contig 13606 bp, 11 predicted proteins | sample 1605091 | NCBI WGS metagenome assembly OLFX01 (sample SAMEA3888906, study PRJEB22519) | human gut metagenome | biome: human gut; feature: human-associated habitat; material: faeces | place: Denmark | collected 2012
AGTCTACTGTATAAGGTTTTTATTCCGCCTTGGAAAGCAGTCCGTCGATGAACTGACGGGCGAGTCTCGCGGAGCGGTTGCCACGCTCCAGCGCAAAGCGCTCGGCGAGCAACTCCAGTTCCTGCGTCGGCATATCGATGCCGTTTTCCTCCGCAAGGTGGCGCACGATGTGCAGGAACGTGTCCTTGTTCGGCTTGCTGAACGTCACGTGGATGCCAAAGCGCTCGGAAAGCGATGCAAGCTCCTGCATCGTATCGTTGCGGTGAATGTCATCGCCCTCACGGTCGGAGAACTTCTCCTTGATGATATGGCGGCGATTACTCGTCGCGTAGATTGCCACGTTCTGCGACTTCGCCGTAACGGAGCCCTCCAGCACCGCTTTCAGTGCATTGAAGTTATCGTCGTCCTTGAGGAACGAAAGGTCGTCGATGAACAGAATAAACTTCAGCGGGTTCGCAGAAAGCTCATCGAGAATTTTCGGGATCGACTGTAACTGATCCTTGCGCACCTCGATGATACGCAAACCCTCGCGCCACAGCGCATTGACGACGGCTTTCACCGTAGACGATTTACCCGTACCGGCGTCGCCCGTCAGCAAAATGTTCGCCGCAGGCTTGCCCTCAAGCAACGCCTTTGTGTTATCGATGATGATCTGGCGCTCGCGGGCGTAATCCACAAGGTCGGAAAGCTCCGTCTTGTCCGGGTTGCTGACCGGCACGATCTCGGCATTCTCGCCAAGGTAGAACATACGGTTTTTGGCATAAATGCCGTAGCCGTACTTGCCGATGTTCTCGGTGCGCTCTGTGTAGCACGCTTTAATGTCCGGCGCTTCGCTGACAAAGCCGGGTAAAAAGCCCCTATACTCCATCGCGCTGCGCAGCGTTTCCGGCGTGAGCTCCGCCGTCATCTGCAGCGTTTTAAGTTCTTCCAAAACGGCCTCGCGCAGGTAAGCGGGGATCTCTTCCTTTTTGCCCACGGCCTGCACGTAGACGTTCTCGCTGTTTTCGCAGATTTCGCGCACATACGCGCCGAGTATGCCGCCGTTTGCGCGGTACAGCGCAGAGACGAACGACGCATACAGCGCCGGGGACGGCTCTGCGAGATACTTACGCAGACTATTTATAACCGCATCTTCCTGTAATTCTCTGAACACCGCCAGCGTGGAAAGGCGGATGCTCAACTCCTGTAAACTACCCATCAGTTCAAAATCGCCCCCGAAGCACCGCTGGAGACCAGCGCCGCATAGCGCTTCAGGTAGCCGGAAAGCTCTTTCTTCTTCGGCACAAAGTTCTTCATGCGTTCATTGAGGACAGCCTCGTCCACCTTCAGCTCAATTTTGTTCTCCGGAATATTGATGCTGATGATGTCGCCTTCCTCCACAACGCCGATGGGGCCGCCGGAAGCCGCTTCCGGGGAAACATGGCCGACGCACGCGCCGCGCGTTGCGCCGCTGAAACGGCCGTCCGTGATGAGCGCCACGCTGTTGCCGAGACCCATGCCCATGATAGCAGAGGTCGGGTTCAGCATCTCGCGCATACCGGGACCGCCCTTCGGACCCTCATAGCGGATGACAACGACGTCGCCCGGTACGATCTTGCCCGCGTTGATGGCCGCCTGTGCGTCCTCCTCGCTCTCAAACACGCGTGCCGGGCCTTCATGCACAAGCATCTCCGGCAGAACGGCAGAACGCTTTACAACGCTGCCCTCCGGCGCAAGATTACCGCGCAGCACGGCGATGCCGCCGGTCTGGCTGTACGGATTCTCGATGGGACGGATAACGTTGTGGTTCAGGTTTACGCAATTCTTGATGTTCTCGCCGACGGTCTTGCCGGTCACGGTTATGCAGTCCGTGTGCAGCAGACCCTTTTTGCTCAGCTCGTTCATCACAGCGTACACGCCGCCCGCTTCGTCAAGCTCTTCAATGTACGTTCTGCCCGCCGGTGCCAGATGGCACAGGTTCGGGGTCTTTTCGCTGATCCGGTTTGCGATGTCGAGGTTGATCTCGATGCCGCACTCGTGCGCGATGGCCGGCAGATGCAGCATACTGTTCGTGGAGCAGCCGAGTGCCATATCGACCGTAAGAGCGTTCATAATGGCGTCCTTCGTCATGATGTCACGCGGGCGAATATTCTTTCTCAGCATATCCATGACCGCCATGCCTGCGTGCTTTGCAAGCTCGATACGTGCGGAATATACCGCCGGGATGGTGCCGTTGCCGCGCAGACCCATGCCGAGGGCTTCCGTCAGGCAGTTCATGGAGTTTGCGGTGTACATGCCGGAGCAGGAGCCGCATGTCGGGCAGGTCTTGCACTCATATTCGCGCAGCTTTTCTTCGGTAATCTTACCGGCGTTGAATTCGCCCACCGCCTCCGAAATGGAGGAGAAGCTCGTTTTTGCACCGTCTACGTGGCCCGCAAGCATCGGGCCGCCGCTGACAAACACCGTCGGCACGTTAAGGCGCGCCGACGCCATCAAAAGGCCCGGCACGTTCTTGTCGCAGTTCGGCACCATGACGAGCGCATCAAAGCCGTGTGCCAATGCCATGGCTTCGGTGGAATCCGCAATGAGGTCGCGCGTGACGAGCGAATACTTCATGCCGGTGTGGCCCATTGCAATGCCGTCGCATACCGCAATCGCCGGGAAGACAATCGGCGTGCCGCCTGCCATCGCAACGCCGATCTTTACGGCGTCCACAATCTTATCGATATTCATGTGGCCCGGGACGATCTCGTTATAGGAGCTGACGATGCCGACGAGCGGACGTTCGATCTCCTCCTCCGTGAGGCCCAGAGCATGGTACAGCGCACGGTGCGGCGCGTTCTGCGTACCGATTTTCAGAGAATCACTTTTCATTTTATTTCCTCGATCCGTGAAATTTTGGCTGTGGCGCGGCGTCCCACATGGAAAAACGCGCCGTGTGTAAATAGGGTTTAAGCCATAGAGGAAAACTCCCCTATGGCTATCCCCTTAAAACAGATTCCGTTCAAATCAGTTGTTGATGAGCTTATCCTCGTCGCTCCAGCTGTACAGCTTGCGGATATCCGCGCCTACAGCCTCGCTCGGATGCTCGGAAGCCAGCTTGCGCATTGCGTTGAAGTGTACCTGGCCGCCTGCGGAAGACATGTCGAGCAGGAAGTCCTTTGCGAAGGTGCCGTCCTGAATGTCCTTCAGGATCTTCTTCATGGTCTTCTTCGTCTCCTCGGTGATGATCTTCGGGCCGGTGATGTAATCGCCGTACTCTGCCGTGTTGGAGATGGAGTATCTCATGCCGGCAAAGCCGCTCTGGTAGATGAGGTCAACGATGAGCTTCATCTCGTGGATGCACTCAAAGTACGCGTTTCTCGGGTCGTAGCCTGCCTCAACCAGCGTCTCGAAGCCGGCCTGCATCAGAGCGCAAACGCCGCCGCAGAGAACTGCCTGCTCGCCGAAGAGGTCGGTCTCGGTCTCGGTACGGAACGTGGTCTCCAAAACGCCTGCTCTTGCGCCGCCGATACCGAGTGCATATGCGAGGCCGATGTCCCAAGCGTCGCCCGTTGCATCCTGCTCGACCGCGATGAGGCACGGTACGCCCTTGCCTGCCTGATACTCGCTTCTGACCGTGTGACCCGGGCCCTTCGGCGCGATCATGATGACGTTGACGTTCTTCGGCGGCTTGATGCAGCCGAAGTGAATGTTAAAGCCGTGTGCAAATGCCAGGGTCTTGCCCTCGGTCAGGTTCGGCTCAATGCTCTCTTTGTACAGTGCAGCCTGCTTTTCATCGTTGATGAGAATCATGATGATGTCCGCAGCCTTTGCAGCCTCGGCGCTTGTCATGACCTTGAGGCCCTGTGCCTCGGCCTTTGCCCAGCTCTTGGAGCCTTCATACAGACCGACGATAACGTCAACGCCGCTGTCCTTCAGGTTCAGTGCATGTGCGTGACCCTGCGAGCCGTAGCCGATGATGGCAACGGTCTTGCCTGCGAGCTTCTGCAGATCGCAATCCTGCTGATAAAAAATTCTTGCCATGATAAATTACCTCTTTCTGTGCATGAATTGGTATGTTAATTTAAATGGACAAACTAAATTAGAAATTGATGGCCTGACGGATCGTCGTGCTGCCCTTTTCAAGGGAAACATTGCCGGTGCGGCAGATCTCAAGGATCTCATAGTCGCGCATCAAATCGACGAATTCATCGATTTTTCGCGATTCGGAGGTCAGGCAAAGCATCAGGGAATCCTTGGAGTAATCCATGGTCGTCGCGCCGAACGCGTCCGCCGCGGCAAGGATGTCACTGCGCGTTTTGGAATCGTTTTTCAGCTTAATGAGCATCAGCTCGCAGCTGACGGAGGTGTCCGGGGTAAACTCTTTAATGGAGCAAACGTCCGGCAGCTTATAAAGCTGGTTCACGAGCTGCTGCTTCTGCGTCTCGCCGCCCTCAAACGTGACGGTGATGCGGGAAAGCGCGTTCGATTCCGTTTCGCTGACGGTCAGAGAAATGATGTTGAACTGACGTCTTCTGAACATGCTCGTCACACGGTTCAGCACGCCGAACTGGTTATTGACCAGAACCGCTACGGTATATCGATTCATCTCATTCACCCACCTTCATGATAATATCATCCATGCTGCCGCCCGGCGGGAGCATGGGCAGAACGAATTCGTCCTTATCGATCCTGCAATCGATGACATACGGGCCGTCGCAGCTGAACGCGTGCTCAAACGCCTTGTCGAGCGCCGCCACGGTATCAACAGCCTCGCCGTCCGCGCCGAACGCGCGCGCAAGCGCCACAAAGTCGGTCTTGCGGTCGAGAATCGTGTTGGAATAGTGCTTATTAAAGAACAGCGTCTGCCACTGACGCACCATGCCGAGCACGCCGTTATTCATCAGAAGGATGACAACCGGCACGTTGTAGGTTACGGCAGTGGTGAGTTCGTTGAGACACATGCCGAAGCTGCCGTCGCCCGTGACGAGCACGCTGCGCTCGCCTGTGCCGACCGCCGCACCGATGGCCGCACCAAGACCGAAGCCCATGGTGCCGAGGCCGCCGCTGGAAATGAAGCGGCGCGGCTTTTTAAAGTTCACGTTCTGCGCCGCCCACATCTGGTGCTGGCCGACGTCCGTTGCAACGGCGGTATTCTCGCCGAGGTGCTTGTTCAGCGTCATGATCGCGTTGCGGGGCGTAAGGCCCGGGCGAATATCGAGATAATCGTTTTCGGTTTCTTTTAAGGCCTTCACAGCCTTTTCCCAGTCGGGCTTCTGCTCTGCGTTGACGAGCGGAATGAGCTTTTGCAGCGTTAGCTTCACGTCGCCGCGCAGGCCGCAGGCGGAGTTCACGGTTTTCGAGAGCTCGGAGCCGTCTACGTCAATATGGATGATCTGCGCAAGCTTCGCAAACTTCTCGCGGTTGCCCGTCACGCGGTCGTTAAAGCGCACGCCGAGCGAAATGATGAGGTCGGCGTCGTGCATCGCCATGGAGGAAGCGTAGTGGCCGTGCATGCCCTGCATACCGAGGAAACGCGGGTGGTCGGTCGGAATGCCGGAAAGACCCATCAAGGAGCAGCCGATCGGCGCGTCGATCTTCTCGGCGAGCGCCAGCATTTCTTCCTGTGCTTCCGATGTGATGAGACCGCCGCCGAAGTAAATGAACGGACGCTTCGAGGCGTTGATGAGCGCCGCGGCTTCTTTGATGCGCACGTCCTTCGCCGCGTGGCGTTCTTCGGGCTGCACGGGTGCCTGCGGCTCGTAGTCGCAGACGGCCGTCTGCACGTCCTTCGGCACGTCGATGAGCACCGGGCCCGGTCTGCCGGACTGCGCAAGCGCAAACGCCTCGCGGATGGTGTCCGCCAGATTCTCCACAGAGCCGACGAAGTAGTTGTGCTTCGTAATGGGCAGCGTCACGCCCGTAATGTCGATCTCCTGGAAGCTGTCCGTGCCGATCTGTGTCGTGGGCACGTTGCCGCAAATCGCGACAAGCGGGATGGAATCGAGGTACGCCGTCGCAATACCGGTCACAAGGTTCGTTGCGCCCGGGCCGGAGGTGGACATCACCACGCCCACCTTGCCGGTCGCTCTTGCGTAGCCGTCCGCCGCGTGGGCAGCGCCCTGCTCGTGCGCCGTCAGCATGTGGCGAATTTCATTCTGGTATTTATAAAGACTGTCGTAAACGTTCAGGATCTGCCCGCCCGGATAACCGAAAACGGTGTCGCAGCCCTGTTCAATTAAAGTTCTGATGAGGATATCTGCACCTGTAAGCTGCATTCAATTACTCCTTCGTTAAGTATTCGAGGATGAGATCGCCGCACTTTTTGCAGCCGACCTTCGTCATGCCGTCTTCCATAATGTCGGCAGTACGGTAACCCGCGTCAAGGTACTTGGAGACCGCATGCTCCACCGCATCGGCTTCCTTCGCCATATCGAAGCTGTAACGCAGCATCATGGCGGCGGAAAGAATGGTGCCGATCGGGTTTGCAAGGTCCTGACCCGCAATGTCCGGTGCAGAGCCGTGGATCGGCTCGTACAGGCCGCAGCTCGTCGCACCGAGGCTCGAGGACGGGATCATGCCGATGGAGCCGGTGATCATGGAAGCTTCGTCGGAAAGAATGTCACCGAACATGTTCTCCGTCACGATGACGTCGAACTGTGCCGGGTTCTTCACGATCTGCATCGCGCAGTTATCGACGAGCATATCGGTCAGCTCCACGTCGGTGTATTCTTCCGCCAAGCGGTGCATGACCTTCTTCCAAAGGCGGCTCGTGTCGAGCACATTGCTCTTTTCTACGGAGCACAAACGGTGATTGCGCTTTCTTGCCGTCTCAAATCCGATGCGGCCGATGCGCTCGATCTCCGCTTCACTGTACTTCATAATGTCCGTCGCGACCGGCTGGCCGTCTGCATCATCGGTCTTATGCTCGCCAAAATAGATGCCGCCGATGAGCTCGCGCACGATGATGAAATCGATGCCCTTTTCGACAATAGATTTTTTCAGCGGAGAAGCGTCAGAGAGCTGCGGCCAGATCTTCGCCGGGCGGTTGTTGCTGTAAACACCCATACCCGCGCGCAGGCGCAGCAGACCCTTTTCCGGGCGCTTCGGGCCCGGCACGTCGTTCCACTTGTCGCCGCCTACGGCGCCGAGCAGCACACTGTCGGAAGCTACGCACTTATCGAGCATTTCCTGCGGCAGCGGGTCGCCCCACTTATCGATGGCACAGCCGCCCATATCGACGTCTGTATAATGAAAGGTGTGTCCGTACAGCTCTGCAATTTTATCCAGCACGCGGAGCGCTTCGTTTACGATCTCCGGGCCGATGCCGTCGCCGCGGATCACCGCGATGTTCTTCGTCATTTGTTTTCCGCCTCCTTGAGGGACTTCAGCAAGCCGCCTGCTTTGATGATGTTCTGAATGAACGGCGGGAACGGCTGTGCCTTATACGTTTTGCCGGTCGTGATGTCGGTGATAACGCCGGTATCAAAATCGACCGAAACTTCGTCGTTTGCGTTGATCTCGTCTGCCGCTTCCTCGCACTCGAGAATCGGCAGGCCGATATTGATGGCGTTGCGGTAGAAAATACGCGCAAAGCTCTTTGCAATGACGCAACCCGTGCCGCAGGTTTTAATGACGAGCGGTGCGTGCTCACGGGAGGAGCCGCAGCCGAAGTTCCAGCCCGCCACAATGACGTCGCCCTTTTCGACCTTCTTTACGAACTCTTTGTCAATATCCTCCATGCAGTGGAGCGCAAGCTCCTGTGCGTTCGGGGTGTTGAGGTAACGTGCGGGAATGATAACATCCGTATCGACGTTATCGGGATATTTGAAAACCTTGCCCTGTGTGTTCATGCTTACGCCTCCTTATATTCGGTGATGTAGCCGGTCAGCGCGCTGGCTGCCGCCGTGTGCGGAGAAGCCAGGTACACTTCGCTGTCCACATGACCCATGCGGCCGACGAAGTTGCGGTTCGTTGTGGCGATGCAGCGTTCGCCCGCTGCCAGAATGCCCATATAGCCGCCGAGGCACGGACCGCACGTCGGGGTAGAAACAACCGCGCCCGCATCGATAAATGCCGTCACGTAGCCGCGCTCCACGCATTCGCGGTAGATCTGCATCGTGCCCGGAATGATGATGCAGCGGATGCCGTCCGCAATCTTCTTGCCGTTCAAAATGCTGTACGCCGCTTCCATGTCTTCCATTCTGCCGTTCGTGCAGCTGCCGATGACAACCTGGTCGACCTTAATATCGTGCAGCTCGCTTGCCGGGTGCGTGTTCTCCGGCAGATGCGGACAGGCGACGGTCGGCACAATCTTTGCGAGATCGATATCGATAACCTTTTCGTATTCCGCGTCGGGGTCTGCTTCGTATACAACCGGCTCGCGTTCGCTTCTGTCCTGTAAATAGGCAAGCGTAATATCGTCCACCGGGAAAATACCGTTTTTCGCACCGGCCTCAATCGCCATATTGCAGATGCACAGGCGGTCGTCCATGGAGAGGTTCTTCACGCCCTCGCCGGTGAACTCCATGCTCTTATACAGCGCGCCGTCCACGCCGATCATGCCGATGATTGTGAGGATAACGTCTTTGCCGCTGCAATTTTCCGGCAGCTTGCCGGTCAGGTTAAATTTGATCGCGGACGGAACCTTAAACCACGCCATGCCCGTTGCCATGCCGGCTGCCATATCCGTAGAGCCAACGCCTGTGGAGAACGCGCCCAGCGCACCGTAGGTGCAGGTGTGGCTGTCCGCGCCGATGATGCAGTCGCCGGCGGTCACAATGCCCTGCTCCGGCAAAAGCGCATGCTCAATGCCCATCTTGCCCACGTCATAGAAGTGGCTCACGCAGTGGCTGCACGCAAACTCGCGGCACGTCTTGCTCTGCTCCGCTGCCTTAATATCCTTGTTCGGCACAAAGTGGTCGAGTACGATCGTCACTCTATCCTTATCGAAAACGTCTGTAAAGCCCGCTTTCTTAAACTCATGGATTGCGACCGGCGTCGTGATGTCGTTGCCGAGCACGATATCCAGCTTTGCATTGATGAGCTGACCGGCGGTAACTTCACTGAGACCCGCGTGCGCCGCAAGGATCTTCTGCGTCATGGTCATTTTCATTTTAGTTTCCCCCTTTGATCATATTGTTGTAAGCGCTCAACAGCGCCTTTGTATTCGCCTTTACAACGTCGGTGTCGGTGCCTGCGCCCCAGAACATCGAACCGTCCTCCTTTTCAAGGCCGATGTACGAAGCCGCCACGCTCTGCGAGCCCTGCCCCTGCATACTGTGCTGGGTAAAGACCTGCAGGGTGTACTCTGCACCGGTGTACGCACGCAGCGCGTTGTTGATCGCGTTGAGGGAACCGTTGCCTTCCGCTTCCATCTCGGTCTCTTCGCCGTCCTTCGCAAACGTGATGCCGATCTTCACGTTGTCCTTGTCGCGCATAAACTCAAAATCCGTCACGGTAACACCGTTCGTCAGATTGAGGTAGTTCTCTTCAAAGATATTCAGAACCTCATCCGGCTTCAGTTCCTTGTGCTCGTGGTCGGAAATATCCTTGCACAGATAGCTGAAGTGCTCGCGCATTTTCGGCGGCAGGTTATAGCCGTACGTCTGCTCCAGCAGATAACCGATGCCGCCCTTGCCGGACTGGGAGTTGACACGGATAACGTCTGCGTCGTACGTTCTGCCGATGTCCTTCGGGTCGATCGGAATGTACGGTACGTTCCACTGGTGGAGCTTATTTTTCGCTCTGTATTTCATGCCCTTTGCAATCGCATCCTGGTGGCTGCCGGAAAACGCCGCAAACACCAGTGCGCCCGCATACGGGGCTCTTTCGTACACATGCATACGCGTGCATTTTTCATATTCGTCCACAAGGTACGGCATGTCGGAGAAGTCAAGCTTCGGGTCAACACCGTGGGAGTACATGTTCATCGCAAGCGTAATGATATCCACGTTGCCGGTACGTTCACCGTTGCCGAACAGCGTACCCTCTACGCGGTCTGCGCCGGCAAGGAGCGCCAGCTCGGTGTCCGCAACGCCCGTGCCGCGGTCGTTGTGCGGGTGCAGAGACAAAGTCACGAATTCACGGTACTTGAGGTTCTCGCTCATGTACTCGACCTGCGAAGCATACACGTGCGGCATGCTCATTTCCACCGTGACCGGCAGATTGATGATGACGTTGTTCGTCTCGCTCGGCTCCAGAACGTCGAGAACCGCGTTGCAGACCTCCAGCGCGTATTCCGGTTCGGTGCCCGTAAAGGACTCCGGAGAATACTCAAAGCGGAAGTTGCCTTCGTATTCGGCCGCAAGCTTTTTGACGAGCTTCGCGCCGTCTACGGCGATCTTCTTGATCTCTTCCTTGGACTTCTTAAACACCTGCTCGCGCTGTGCAACGCTGACGGAGTTATAGAAGTGGATAATCGCGCTCGGTGCGCCCTTGCACGCGTCGAATGTCTTACGGATGATGTGCTCGCGGCACTGGGTGAGCACCTGTACGGTAACGTCCTCGGGAATCATGCTGTTGTCAATCAGCGTGCGGAGGAACTCATATTCCGTCTCGCTCGCCGCCGGGAAACCGACCTCGATCTCCTTAAAGCCGACCTGCAAAAGCACTTTGTAGTATTCAAGCTTTTCTTCCAGGCTCATCGGGATGACAAGACTCTGGTTGCCGTCGCGCATATCCACGCTGCACCAGATCGGCGCCTTTTCAATGTGGTCTTTTTCCACCCACTTGTTATATTCTTTCGATACCGGGAAGTACCCGACCTTATATTTGCTTGCGTCCATCATTTTGCTTTCTCCTCTCAACCCTTGGTGGTTCTGAAGCCTGCTTCACGCAGGGCGTTTTTGATCGTTTTCACATGGTTGCTGTCGCGCGTCTCCATTTCGATGCGCAGGAAACAACCGTTAATGCTTTCGGTGTTGCCCTTTTCATAGTGCACGCCGGTCACGTTGCCGCCGCAGTCCGCGATGATCGAAGAGATCTCCTTGAGCTGACCGGGCTTGTCGATAAGCTCGATGAGGAGGCTCGCGGAACGGCCGGAGTTCATCAGGCCGCGGTCAATCACGCGGGAAAGGCTCGTCACGTCGATGTTGCCGCCGGAGACGATGCACACAACGCGCTTACCCTTTAAATCAAATTTATTGAACATCACGGCGGCAACGGAAGCAGCGCCCGCGCCCTCCGCGATCATTTTCTGCTTTTCGATGAGTGCCAAGATTGCGCTCGAAACTTCGTCCTCGCTCACCAGCGCGATGTCATCCACATATTTTTTGACAATCTCAAACGTGTTGTCACCCGGGCGCTTTACGGCGATGCCGTCCGCCACGGTGTGCACGGTGTCGAGCGTCTCGATCTTGCCGTCGTGAATGGAGTTGTACATGCTCGGCGCGCCGGTCATCTGTACGCCGTACACCTTCACGCTCGGGCGGATGTGCTTTGCGGTATACGCAATGCCGGAGATGAGTCCGCCGCCGCCCACAGGCACGATGACGGCGTCCACATCGGGCAGCTGGTCGAGAATTTCGAGGCCGATAGTGCCCTGACCGGCAATGACCTGCTCGTCGTCGTAGGGATGGATAAAGGTCATGCCCGTCTCTTCCTGCAGCTCCACGGCCTTGTCGTGGGCGTCGTCGTAGGTGCCGGGTACGAGGCAGACCTCCGCACCGAGGTTCTTGGTGTTCTCAACCTTCATGATGGGCGCACCGTCCGGCATACAGACGATGCTCTTGATGCCGCGGCGGGTAGCGGCCAGCGCCACGCCCTGTGCGTGGTTGCCCGCCGAGCAGGCGATGACGCCCTTGTCGCTCTCCTCCTTGGAGAGCTGGCTGATCTTATAATAAGCGCCGCGCACCTTGAAGCTGCCGGTCACCTGCAGGTTCTCGGTCTTGAGGTAGAGCTGGCAGTCCTTTGAGAGCTTGGGGGCTTCGATGAGGTCTGTCTTGCGTGCTACATCCTTGAGGACAAAGGCGGCGTGGTAGATCTTATCCAGTGTCAGCATATCGTTTTTCCCATCCTATCTCTGTTTATCCATCCCGGCACACGGGGTATTTTTCATCGTTAAAGACAGGACTTAGTATAGTTTACATAAATTGATTTGTCAAATGAATCTATTTCACAGTTTAAGGCAGAAAGCGGAATTTGCTGACATTGTATTATAGAAAAAACGCCGCCATTCACCAAACAGTGAACAGCGGCGGGGTATTACCACTTTATCCTATTACTTTCCGGTAAACTCAAATCTCCGCGAGGATAGCGTCACCCATGGCGGTGCAGCCGAGGCAGGTGCAGCCCTCGCTCATGTTGTCGGCGGTGCGCAGGCCCTTGTCCAGAACCTTATTCACCGCGTTCTCAATGGCGTCAGCCTCCTCAGTCATACCGAAGGAGTAGCGCAGCATCATAGCGGCGGAGAGGATGCAGGCAGTAGGGTTGACGATGTCCTTGCCCGCGATGTCGGGAGCAGAGCCGTGGATAGGCTCATACAGGCCCCGGGTGCCGTCGCCCAGACTGGACGAGGGGATCATGCCGATGGAGCCGGTAATCATGGAAGCCTCGTCGGAGATGATGTCGCCGAACATGTTCTCGGTGACGATGACGTCGAACTGGCTGGGGTCCTTGACGACCTGCATGGCACAGTTGTCCACGAACATCTCGCTGTACTCCACCTCGGGGTACTCAGCCTGCAGGCGGTGCATGACCGCACGCCAGAGGCGGCTGGTATCCAGCACGTTGGCCTTATCCACGCAGCAGAGCTTCTTGCGGCGCTTCATTGCCGTCTCGAAGCCGATGCGGCCAATGCGCTCGATTTCATGCTCCGAGTAGGGCATGGAATCCACAGCCTGCTTCTCGCCGCTTCCCAGCGTGTAAGTCTCGTGCTTGCCGAAGTAGACGCCGCCGATGAGCTCACGCACGATGATGAAGTCGATGCCCTTTGCCACGATCTCGGGCTTGAGGGGGCTGGCCGGAGCCAGCTGGGGCCAGATCTTGGCCGGGCGGTTGTTGGAGTAGAGGCCCATGCCGGCGCGGAGGCGGAGCAGACCCTTTTCAGGGCGCTGCTCACCGGGCAGACCCTCCCACTTGGGGCCGCCCACTGCGCCCAGAAGGACGCTATCGGCCGTGAGGCACTTGTCCAGCTCATGCTGGGGCAGCGGGTCGCCGTACTTGTCGATGGCCTCACCGCCCATCGCGGCGTCGGTGTAGTGGAAGGTGTGGCCGTACTTTTCGGCCACCTTATCGAGAACGCGGAGGGTCTGCTTCACGATCTCGGGGCTGGAGCAGTCGCCCCAGATGACAGCAATGTTTTTTTCCATTTTAGGCTCCTTATTTCTTCGTCAGCGACTTCATCAGACCGCCGTCGGCGATGATCTTCTGGATGAACGGCGGGAAGGGTTCGGCCTGGAAAGTCTTGCCGGTGGTCTCATCGGTGATGACGCCGGTATCAAAATCCACGCTGACAGTATCGCCTGCGCTGATGGCGTCCACGGCCTCGGGGCATTCCATGATGGGCAGGCCGATGTTGATGCTGTTGCGGTAGAAGATGCGCGCGAAGCTCTTGGCGATGACGACGGAGATTCCGGCGGTCTTGATGGCCAGCGGTGCGTGCTCACGGGAGGAGCCGCAGCCGAAGTTCCAGCCGCCCACCATG
>OLFX01002779.1_pt1 | contig 13255 bp, 8 predicted proteins | sample 1605091 | NCBI WGS metagenome assembly OLFX01 (sample SAMEA3888906, study PRJEB22519) | human gut metagenome | biome: human gut; feature: human-associated habitat; material: faeces | place: Denmark | collected 2012
AATTTAATCTATCCCTTAAGGAATGCTGCTCGTTGGCGTTGTCTGGGCATTGATGGCTACGTGGTTCAAGAGGCGGCGGTGCTGTTGCTTGAATTTTTGCAGTTAAAGAGGCTCGTTTCCCTAGGTTGGGGAAACGAGCCTCTTTTTGTCTCTGGGCTTGTGGATTGGTGAAGGCAGAATGCTCTGTCGGCTATTTTGAGTTCTTGATGCGGCGTGTGGCTGTGGCGGTTATTCCGAGGCCTGCGGTGGCGATTCCTGCGAGTGCGATTGCGCTCGGCGCTGCGTCGCCCGTGTTCGCGAGCTTGCCGGCGGTCGTATCTGCTTGCTTGCCGCTGCTCGAGTTCGCCTGCTTGGTGGAGCTCGGCGGGGTATTTTTGCCGGTCGCGGACGAGCCGGTGGGCTGTGTCGCCTCGGCCGGTTGCGCCGAGTTGGAGGGAGGCGTCGTCTCGGTCGGTTGCGTTATCTCGGGCGAGGTGGCCTTGTCTGCCGCGGCTTTCGCCTCTTCGTATGCCTTGCAGGCGTCGTCATAGGCCGTTTGCGCTTTTTTCAAATTGTCGAGGAGCGCATCTCGCCAGGCTATGAACTGGTCGGTATGGGCTTTATACTTCTCTGCAGCACGTTCACAGTCATTAACTCGTCTTTCCTGCCTTTTGAGGCCGTCGCAGCGCTCGCGGAGCTCCGTTTTGCAAGAGTCTTCTTGCGCTTTTGCCGTTACGATTTCACTGCGCAACTGCTTAATATGCTCTTTAATAGTTATGCTGGGCTCCTCGTCGCCGAGTGCTTCAAGTGCCTTATCTAATTCTGCCTGGAGCTCGCTTACCCGGTTGATGGCCTCGTCGTATTTGGCTTGGGCTGCATCGATGTCCGCTTGCATGGTGGGAAGGAGTTCCCTCTCTTCGGCGGCTTGCGCCGCCATCTTGTCGCGGAGCTCTTGAAAACGGGCAATGTCATCATTGAATCTCGCAATTTTCTCGGGACTTGCGGCGTCTTTTGCGGCCTCGAGGTTTTTGAGCACTTCCTGCATGGCTGCATACGCTTTTTCTTTTGCGGCGGCCGCGTCTTCTGTCTGCGGGGCGCCCGAATTGCCGTTGGCGGCGCTCGTCTGCGAAACGGCCGCACCGGTGGGGGCGCTAGTTTCTGCCGCGATCGCCGTTACGGGGGCGATTCCCGCGACAAGTGCCGCGGAAAGTGCGATGCCCACAGTTGCTCGTCTTGCTCTTCTTGCGAGAATGTCGTTCATCTCGGCACCTCATTTCAAGGGTCGGTGACTCACTTGGTAGCACTAATGTAAGAATATCAGGCGGTTTGCCCGCCATTGATCGGGCGCGCGCGTGCCTCTCCGCTTCTTTGGAAACCGAATCCCATTAGAAATGGCGAGTTGTTTACTCGTCTTTTGGGCTCACCGTACTATCATGATTCGAATTGAGTGTGAATGATGATAGGGAGCGCCTTTTTATGATTGAGCTGCTCAGGCGTTTTGGTGGCAAGTTTCGCCGGTATATGGTGATCGGCCCAGTGTGCAAGCTGATCGAAGTGATTTTTGACCTGCTGACGCCGCTGGTGATTGCCCAGATGATCGATAAGGGCATCGGCGCACGCGATGTGAACGCTGTCGTCCACTACGGCATGGTGCTCGCCGCCATGGCCGTGATCGGCATCTCGTTTACGCTCGTCTGCCAAAAGATGGCGGCGCTCACCTCGCAGGGCATGGGTACCGATATCCGCGGCGCGCTCTACGAGCACATCAACAAACTGAGCTATGCCGAACTCGACCGCTTTGGCACGCCGTCGCTTATCACCCGCATCACCAACGATGTCAACCAGGTGCAGCTTGCCGTGGCGCTGGGCGTGCGCATGCTCATCCGCTGGCCCTTCTTGGCGGTGGGCTCCATGTGCGCGGCCCTTGCCATCGACCTTAAGCTCGGCATCATCTTTTTGATCTGCACGCCCGCTATCGGCCTGGTGTTTTGGTTTGTCATGGCGCGCTGCATCCCGTACTACAAGCAGCTGCAGGCAAAGCTCGACCGCATCGCGCTTATCTGCCGCGAGGGCCTTTCGGGCGCCCGCGTGGTTCGCGCCTTTGTGCGCGAGGGCCACGAGCGCGAGCGCTTTGCCCAAGCCGCCGACGACCAGGCCAATACCGCCGTCGTGGTGGGCAAGCTTTCGTCGATTCTCAACCCCGTCACGTTTTTGGTGATGAACCTGGGCGTGTGCGCCATCCTGTGGGTGGGCGGCATCCAGGTCAACGTGGGTGAGCTTACGCAGGGCCAGGTTATGGCGTTCGTCAACTACATGACGCAGACGCTCACCTCCATCGTGTACGTCGCCAACCTGGTCGTGGTCTTTACCAAGGCGAGCGCCAGCGCGTCGCGCATCAACGAGGTGCTCAATTGCGTGCCGAGCATCACTGACGAGGACAACGAGCCGGTCGCGCTGCCCGAGCCGAGCGAACTGGCGGGCGGCGCTGTTCCGGTCTCCGCGCTGAGCTTGAGTCATGCGAGCTTCTCGTTTGGCACCGGCGCGGCCAATGCTGTCAACGATGTGACGCTGGAACTCCCGCTGGGCAAAACACTCGGCATTATCGGCGGCACGGGCAGCGGCAAGTCCACGCTCGTCTCGCTTATCCCGCGCCTGTACGATGCGAGCACCGGCAGCGTGAGCGTGATGGGCTCCGACGTGCGCGCTTGGCCGCTCGACCAACTGCGCCATGTGGTCGCGACTGTACCGCAGCGCGCGTCGCTGGTGAGCGGCACCATCCGCAGCAACCTGACCTGGCGTGACGAGTCGGCAACCGATGAGGAGCTCTGGGCGGCGCTCGACATGGCGCAGGCGAGCGAGTTCGTGCGCAACAAGCCGCAGGGGCTCGATGCCCCGGTCGAGGCGGGCGGCAAGAACTTTAGCGGCGGTCAGCGCCAGCGTCTGACCATCGCGCGCGCCCTGGTGGGCTCGCCTCAGATATTGATCATGGACGACTCCGCCTCGGCGCTCGACTTTAAGACCGACGCGGCGCTTCGCCATGCCATTCGCGAGCGCGGCGTGCGCGGTGCCGCCGAGGGCGGGCTGCCACTCACGACGGTGATCGTAAGCCAGCGCGTCCCGACCGTGCGCGACGCCGACATGATCTGCGTGCTCGACCACGGCTCGGTCGCGGGCCTGGGTACGCATGACGAGCTCTACGCAAGCTGCCAGCTCTATCGCGAGATTTGCCAGTCGCAGCTGCGCCGCGAGGAGCTCGAGGGCCGTCAGGGGAGTGCGGCGCCCGCGTCCGCCCCAACCGTCCCCGCATCCGTCTGCGCAAAGGAGGGCTGCTAGATGAATCCGTATACTTCTTCCGGTTCGGTCGCCACGATGACGGCCAATGTGTCCGGCAACGATAGCCTCAACGACTTGGGCGACGGTCCGCGCCAGCCCGGCGATCCTGAGCGCTATCCCGTGGGTGCGGTGACTCGCCGCCTGATGGGCTACGTTCGTCCGCATCGCATTTCGTTTGTTGCGTCGTTTGTGAGCGCCGCCATCTCCGTTATCTTGCAGCTCTACACGCCTATCCTTATCGGCGAGGGCATCGACCTGATTGTTGCGGCGGGCCAGGTGGACTTCGATGCGTTGCTGCCGCTTGTCACCAAACTCGCGATTGTCGTGGTGGGTGCTGCGGCCTTCCAGTGGCTGCAGGGCTACTGCGTCAACCGCCTGTCCTACGAAACGGTGCGCGATATGCGCGTTGAGGCGAGCGACAAGCTCAGCCGCATGCCGCTCAGCTTTATCGACAGCCATGCCCACGGCGACCTCATGAGCCGCGTGGTCAACGACGTCGACCAGGTGGGCGACGGTCTGCTGCAGGGCTTCACGCAGCTCTTTACCGGCGTTATCACCATCGTGGGCACGCTTGCGTTTATGCTCTCCATTAACCTGACCATGACGCTTGTGGTGGTGCTCGTCACGCCGCTTTCCATTTTTGCAGCCGGCGCCATCGCCAAGCTTTCCAACAAGAGCTTTACGGCACAGCAGCGCATCCAAGGCCAGCTTGGCGGTCATATTGAGGAGTACGTGGGCGAGCAGAAGCTCGTGGACGCGTTTGCCTACGGCCCGCACGCTCAGCAGCGCTTCGATGCCCTCAACGCTGAGCTCTACACCGCGGGCGAGCGCGCGCAGTTTATGGGTTCGCTCTCCAACCCCGGTACGCGTTTTATCAATAATATCATCTATGCCGTGGTCGCTGTGATCGGCTGCGTGGGCGTGATCACGGGCGTGCCCGCGGCGCTTACGGTGGGCGGCGTGCAGATCTTCCTGTCCTATGCCAACCAGTACACCAAGCCGTTCAACGAGGTCACCAACGTCATTACGCAGATCCAGACCGCGTACGCCTCGGCGCGCCGCATGTTTGCGCTGCTCGATGCCCGCGAACAGGAGCCCGATGCGGCGGATGCCGTGGAACTTGCCGCCCCGCAGGGCGAGGTCGCCTTTGAGCATGTGGACTTTAGCTACGTGCCCGACCGCAAACTGCTGCAGGATATCTGCATCGATGCCAAGCCCGGCATGCGCTTTGCCCTCGTCGGCCCCACGGGCTGTGGCAAGACAACGCTCATCAATTTGCTGCTGCGTTTTTACGATATCGATGCCGGTCGCATCGCGGTCGATGGCCGTTCCTCGCGTGACTACACGCGCGCAAGCCTGCGCCGTGCCTTTGGCATGGTACTGCAGGACACTTGGCTGTTTGAGGGCACGGTGGCGGAAAACATCGCTTACGGTTGCCCGGATGCCACGCGCGAGCAGGTTATCGAGGCTGCCAAGCGCGCGCATGCGCACAAGTTTATCGTGCAGCTGCCAGGCGGCTACGATACGGTGATCGGCGAGGACGGCGGCACGTTTAGCCAGGGTCAAAAGCAGCTGCTGTGCATCGCGCGCGTCATGCTCACCGACCCGGCGATCTTGCTGCTGGACGAGGCAACGTCGAGCATCGATACGCGTACCGAGCTGCAGGTGCAGGCGGCATTCGACGAGCTCATGGCAGGTCGCACAAGCTTTGTCGTGGCGCACCGCCTGAGCACCATCCGCAACGCCGACTGCATTCTGGTCATGCGCGACGGCCAGATTATCGAGCGCGGCATGCACGACGAGCTGCTGGCATCGGGCGGTTTCTATGCCGAGCTCTACCGCAGCCAGTTTGCCCAGTAAGGGCTATCGATTAGCGGCAGGTGGTTTACATCTGCGTCGTTAGTACTAAGATATGCTTCTAACAAATTGCATTAACGGCTCGAGTTTCGGGGGAAACGAGGCAACGTGACTATGACATGCTCTATGGTGGTCAACAGCAAGAGCGGTAATACCAGGATGGTTTCGGGGGCGATTAAGCGCGCGCTGCAGGCTGCGGGTGTCGAGTTTATTCACGCCGCCGCGTTGAGCGATGGTGCAGACCAAGAGCAGGTTATGTGCGAGGCACAGGGTGCTTGTGCCGCCGATGTGGTGCTCGTGGGCTTTTGGTGCGATAAGGGCGCCTGCACGCCTTCGGTGGCGACTTTGCTGTCTGCCCTACATGGCAAGCGCGTCTTTTTGTTTGGCACCTGCGGTTTTGGTGCCGATCGGAGCTATTTTCAGCAGATTGTCGACCGCGTGTCGTCCAATTTAGCCGAAGATGCCGAGCTTGCGGGCTGGGCGATGTGCCAGGGCAAGATGGGGCCTGCCGTAAAGCAGCGCTACGAGGCGATGCTTGAGCAAGAACCCGAAAACGCGCGCTATAAGATGCTGCTCGACAACTGGTTTGCCGCAAAGGACCATCCCACCAAGGAAGATCTGGACAACATGGCCGCAGCCGCCAAGAAGGCCGTGCTGGGCGATTAACTTCGTCGTTCGTGGTGTTTCGTGCAAAACAATACAAATGTGAAAGCCTCGAAATTCCCGAGGCTTTTTTCTTGACACTCGTGGGCGCAACCGTGGCAAGCGTTCGCTGGATGTATTCAGGGTGGGACACGGTTTCCGGATGGGCGGGCTTCCGGAAAATGCGCCCCAGAATTTGCCTTTGGAATGGGACGCATTTTCCGCGATATGCATGACAGACCTTTCCCGTACCTCCGCCTGCCGCCGATTCGGGCCCCCGACCCCGTTACTTGATCTTGGTCGTGCCCGGTGCCAGGTTGGGGTCGGTCTCGTTGGCCTCGGTCTGGAAGTGCTCGGTATACACGTTCTTACCGTCGCGGAACATCTCGTAGTACTGCATCTTGGCGTAATCCTCGCGTGCCTTGGTGGCGGCTGCGGCAACGGCGTCGTCGCCGGTGACGTTGGAGGAGAGCGCCCAGCGCAGGCTGGCGTCCTCGTAGCCCACGGAGTTGATGGCGGGCAGCGACTCGCGCAGCGTCATGTGCGCTTTCTGGTAGTCGGTCAGCGGTGCGCCGATCAGTTGCATCACCTGGGTGGACAGGTAGTTGGTGGACAGGTCGTCGGTCTCACTTGTCTGGTCGCAGCCGGCAACGTCGTAGTTAGCCCAAATGATGTAGTCGGTCTGCCACAAGCGCTCCTGGTGGGTGGCGTCGTCCTCGCCGGTAAACCACTTGTCATTGAACTCGGACGGGAAGAACGGCTGATGGTCGCCCCAGAACACCACGACCACCTTGCGGTCGAGCTTGCTCAAGGCGTTGAGGAAGTAGCGAAGCGCCTGGTCGGACTGCTCGATGCACGAGACATACTCGTCGACATCGGAGAGCGTGCCGTCCTCGACGGTCTTGGCGTCCAGGTCGGTCGTGTCGATGTTCAGGTGCATCTGCTTGTCGACCGGCAGCAGGCCCGTGTCGTAGCCCGAGTGGTTCTGCATGGTCACGTCGAAGATAAACTGCGGATCGGCGTTCTGGTCGAGCAGCTCAAGAATCTTGTCGTAGGTAGCCTGGTCGGTCACCATGCCGCGCAGGGTATCGGCGCCCTGGAAGTCGTTGATAGACAGGAACTGGTCAAAGCCAAAGTCCTTGTAGACGTTCTCGCGGTTCCAGTTGGTCGCGTGGTTGGGGTGCATGGCCGTGGTGGAATATCCGAGCGACTTGAACTGCTCTGCCAGGTTCCCGGTCGTTTCCATGTTGTAGATGGTGTAGGGGTACACGCCCGAGCCCAGGTTGGCCATGGAGTTGCCGGTCATAAACTCAAACTCGGTATTGGCCGTGCCGCCGCCGTAGGCGCTCACGTAGAGCTTGCCGCGGCTGAGGCAGTTGGACAGACTCTTATAGTACTGCGGACCCTCGTAGCCGGCGCGCATGTTCTGGTAGATCGACAGATCCGAGAAGGTCTCGTTCATGATGGCGATGACCGTGGGCTTCTCGCTGTCGAACTGCTCCTTTGCGGCGGCGCGCTCGTCGCTCTTGGCCGCGTCGGACTTGTCGTAGGCCTTGGCGTACTTTTTGAGCGTGGCTTTGGCATCGTCGACAGAGTAGTCGGCGGGTTTGGGCGGCTTGATGGACTGCGCTGCGCTAATGAAAGCGGGCAGGTAGCCCTCGCGCCAGTAGCTCTCGAGCGGGCGCCAGGTGTAGACGGTGATGCCGAGAGTGTTGTAGTAGTCGATGAGCGTGACATGCGCGGTCACGCCGCCCAGGCACAGCACCGCCACGAGCAGGTTGGTGAGCAGCATGCGCTTGGCGTTGGTGGCACCCTTCTGACAGTGCGGTGCCACCAGGCCGGCGTACTCGCACAGCAGCATGGCGATGGCGGTAAAGCCCATGGACAGCACGCAGAACAGCGAGATCGAGAAGGTGTAGCCGTTGCCGGCGACCGCGGCGGCGGTGGAGATGGCCGAAAGGTCGCCCGGCTGGATGGGCATGGATTTAAACGTGATGACGAAAAACTCGGCAATGCCCAGGACAAAGAGGGCGAAGGCCAGGACGGCGGGAGCTGCGCCGTGGCGCTGGAACAGGAAGAACAGGCCGACCATGAGCGTGGTGATGATGGCCCACTCGAGCAGGATGCACAGGGGGTAGACCCAGGTAAAGTCGTGGTTGGACGAGACCTCCATGCCCAGCAGCGCAAAGACGCCGGCGAGCAGCAGGCACAGCACGGCGGCGACGAGTGGCTTGCCCACAAAGGCGCCGCGCAGACGGGCGAGCTTGCCGGTGGGAGCGGGGGCGTCGGGCGCGGCGAACGCAAAGACGCGCGGGGCGATGCGGTCGCGGGCGATGCTGGCCCAAGCGCAGCCGGTGAGGATGGCGTTGGTCAGGATGAGCATCACAAAGGCGAGCGGCTCGTTTTGGGCGACGAGGCCAATGGCGCCCCAAATGGTCAAAAAGACCTGGCACAGGCCGAAGGCGACGCTCCATCCAAGAGCGCTCTTGGCGACGGTGCCCGACTTTGCGCGAATGGCCTTGGCCTCGCGCAAAACAAGGTAGACGGTCGCCGCAAGACCGACGAGCGAGATGGCGGCAGCGAACATGCTGAGACTCCTCACAAACTTAAAACCTACGAAAGCGGGGGTTTACCCGATTGTTACCTAAATATGCGCTGCATTTGCGGGCTGCGCACAACAACCAGCCATATTAACGCGCATGTGCGGCGGTGTGGCGCAATGTAGTGGCGACCTGCGCGATAATGGACGGGAATTACACGGAAACGTAAAGGCTTCTTAAAGAATTGGCGAGGATAGAGCTATGGGCGAGCAGGTTTGTATGACGGGTGCCGAGTACTGCGGCGGAGCTACGGGCGTGGATACGAACGGTTATCCGGTCGAGACGACGGGCAATGCGGTGCTGGACACGTTGGAGCACCGTTCCTCCACGCGTGCCTTCGCGCGTGATGACGACGACTGCCCCGTGGCGGTGACCGACGAGCAGCGGTCGGCGATTCTGCATGCGGCGAGCCGTGCGCCGTCGGCAGGCGCCATGATGATGTATTCCATCGTGAGCATTCGCGAGCAGGCTACGCTGGACCGTCTGGCTGACCTGTGCGACCACCAGCCCATGATCGCCAAGGCGCCCTGGGCACTTATATTTGTGGTCGATTATGCCAAGTGGATCGATCTGTTTGAGCACGTGGGCTGCTTTGAGCCCGAGTTTGTCGAGCGCACGGGCAAGGCGCCCCGCCGCGCGCCGGGTTTGGGCGACTTTGCCATCGCGGCCCAGGACGCCGTGATCGCTGCTCAAAACGCCGTGGTTGCCGCCGAGGCCCTGGGGCTGGGGAGCTGCTACATCGGTGATATCGTCGAGAATGCCGAGGAAGTGGCCGAGCTGCTCGATCTGCCGCCCTATACTATGCCGCTGTCGATGCTCATCATCGGCACACCTCGCAAAGAGCGCCCGGCGATTGCGCATTCCGTGGTGAACCTGGTGCACGAGGAGCGCTACTGCCGCGCGGATGCCGCGACCATGGATGCACAGGTGGCCGAGATGGATGCGATGTTTCGCCCGCATGCCCGCGAGGTGGGGGAGCGCGTCGTGGACATCTATACCCGCAAGCACACGAGTCCCTTTATGGCCGAGATGAGCCGCTCTATGGAGTGGTGGTTCAAAAACTGGCTCGGCAAGTAGCAGATGTGACAAAGGGACAGTCCCTTTGTCACATTCCATATCGCCGCGGTAGCCTAAAGACTGTATAAATGTTTATCTAGCTGGGAAAACAGTGCATTAAAACATGGGCCGATTACCTATAATCCCTTCGAACATTAAAGTTGGGAGGAAACCGGCTTATGGAACAAAAGGCCAAGGAGGCAGCCTCGCACGCTGCGATTCCTGTGAGCATCTCGGCGATGCTCGTCACGCTGGGCGTGGTGTACGGCGATATCGGCACCAGCCCTATGTATGTAACCAAGGCGCTCGTTGCCGGCAACGGCGGCATCGGAAGCGTCACGGAGGAGTTCGTACTCGGCGCGCTCTCCCTTGTCGTGTGGACGGTCACGCTGCTGACGACCATCAAGTACGTGCTGATCTCGCTGCGTGCCGATAACCATGGCGAGGGCGGTATCTTTGCCCTGTACAGCCTAGTCAAGCGCTGCGGCAAGTGGCTTATCATCCCCGCCATGCTGGGCGGGGCGGCGCTCCTCGCCGACGGCATCCTGACGCCTGCCGTTACCGTTACCACGGCTATCGAGGGCCTGCGCACCATCCCGGCGGTCCATGCCGTGCTTGGTGACGACCAGGGCCGCGTCGTGGCCATCACGCTTGCCATCATCATTGTGCTCTTCTTGGTGCAGCGCATCGGCACGGCCAAGATCGGCCGTGCCTTTGGCCCCATCATGACGCTGTGGTTTCTGTTCCTGGGCGGTACGGGTCTGTTCTTTGTCTTCCAGCACCCCGCGGTGCTGCTGTGCCTCAACCCGCTGCGCGGCATCGGCTTTTTGTTGAGCCCCAACAACCATGCGGGCATCATGATCTTGGGCAGCTGCTTCCTTGCCACCACCGGTGCCGAGGCGCTCTATTCCGACATGGGCCATGTGGGTCGCGGCAATATCTACGCCACCTGGCCGTTCGTTAAGTGCTGCCTGCTGCTGTCCTACATGGGCCAGGGCGCGTGGCTCATGAACAACGCCAGCAACCCGGAGCTCATGGGTATCGCTGACCTCAATCCCTTCTACCAGATGCTCACCCCGGGCCTGCGTCCCTTTGCTGTCGGCCTTTCCACCGTCGCGGCCATCATTGCCTCGCAGGCGCTCATCACCGGCGCATTCTCGCTGGTGTCCGAGGCCAGTCGCCTGGACCTCATGCCGCACATGCAGGTCTTCTATCCTGCCGAGACCAAGGGCCAGCTCTATATTCCCATGGTCAACAACGTCATGCTTGTGGGCTGCGTCATCGTGGTGCTGCTGTTCCAGAGCTCGGCGCACATGGAGGCCGCCTACGGCTTGGCGATTACCCTGACCATGATGTGCACGACGCTGTTGCTCTTCTTCTATTTGCATGTTGATCGCGGCCTTAAGGTCGCCCCGTATATCTTCGTTGCGTTCTTCCTCATGCTCGAGGGCTTCTTCTTTGTGAGCTCGCTTACCAAATTTTTCCACGGTGGCTATTTCACCATTCTGATGGCCATGCTCATCATGGGCGTTATGGTGTGCTGGTACAACGGCACGGCGGTTGAGCGGCGCCAGTTTACGCTGCTGCCGCTGCGCAGCTATCTGCCGCAGCTCAAGCGCCTGCGCGATGACGACCGCTATGAGCGCCTGAGCGACAACATCGTGTACCTGACCAAGGACACCCATACCGATTACATCGACCGCGATATCGTCTACTCGATCTTGGACAAGCATCCCAAGCGCGCTCGCGCCTGGTGGTTCGTGAATGTCGAGACCATGGACGAGCCGCATACCTTTGCCTATTCGGTCGAGACGTTCGGCACCGACTACGTGTTCCGAGTGCATCTGTACCTGGGCTACAAGATCAACCAGCGTGTCAATGCCTACCTGCGCCAGATCGTTCAGGACCTGGCCGCCACCGGCGAGCTGCCGGCGCAGACGCGTGACTACTCGGTCTACAAGGATCCGGGCAATATCGGTACGTTCAAGTTCGTCCTGATTCGTAAACTTCTGGCGCCTGAAAGCGATGTGGAGCCGCGCGAGCGTACGGCCATCACGCTCAAGTACATCATCCGCCGCGCCGCCGGCACGCCTGCGCGTTGGTATGGCCTGGAGAACTCCAACGTGAACTTTGAGTACGTGCCGCTGTTCACCAAGTTCAAGGCCGTGAACAAGATGCAGCGCCTGGCCCCCAACGAGCGGCCGTAGGCGCCGACGGGTTGCACGGAGTTGGTTTTCGATGGACAAGATTGAGACCGGGGAGGCAAACATGGATGCAAGGATGCTTGATGGCCGCGAGGTGGTTGCCGAGCTGGTACGTGAGGCACGCGCTGACGCCGCCGAAGATCGGTTTTTGACGAACCGTGCCAACATGGATATGGCCGATCGCGTAATTTCGATCGTGGCACTGGTATTTGGAGCGGCGTGCGTGTGTGACCTGCTCGCGCACGTGCTGTTTGTCTAGCGACCGCCGGTCGTAGAAGGCTTTACACTTGGAACCACCACAAGGGAAACCACTACAAAGGTGCCTGTCCCTTTGTGGTGGTTTTTGTTTAGGGGCAAATGCCGATGATAAAACGCTTGACCATGTCGTTACCTGCGGCGATGGCATAGTACTTATCTAAAAGCACCCCCATTTACCTTGCATTATTTCAAAAAGCGGCATACCGTTCGCGTGCCCGTATCGACCGTTCGGCGTCTTCGATAAAACTCTGGACAGTCTTTATTCCACAGGCTGTTAACGTACTCATTAACGACTCGTCCTTGCTGTTGCGCTATGGCAGGGAGTAAGAGCCCGCCGAGGGGCAAAGGATGTTAGCGCAAACATCCAACATTCCCCGGCGCTCGTTTTATAGTCAAAGCGCATTAAGGGATGCGCTAAGAAAGGGGAATTCCTCATGGCACTTTCTCGTCGTCAGTTCCTTCAGGCTTGCGGCCTCGGCGTGATGAGCGTCGCTACTGCCGGCTCCCTCGTGGGCTGCGGTGGCTCCGGTAGCGATGGCGGTTCTGCCGCCGCCGGCGGAAGCTCGAACGCCACGAAGCCGGTCGTTTTCTACAACCGCCAGCCTTCTAACTCTTCCACCGGTGAGCTGGATATGACCACGCTCAAGTGGAACGATGACACCTACTACGTCGGCTTTGACGCCAAGCAGGGCGGCGAGCTCGAGGGCCAGATGGTCGTCGAGTACATCAAGGCCCATGCAGCCGACATCGACCGCAACGGTGACGGCGTCATTGGCTACGTCCTCGCCATCGGTGACGTGGGACACAACGACTCCATCGCTCGTACCCGTGGCTGCCGTAAGGCCCTGGGCACCGCTGTCGAGAAGGATGGCCAGATCGTTTCCGACCCCGTCGGCACCAATACGGACGGCAAGTCCGACAAGGTCAAGGACGGCGAGATCGAGGTCGACGGCAAGAAGTTCAAGATCCGTGAGCTCGCCAGCCAGGAGATGAAGACCTCCGCCGGCGCCACTTGGGACGCTCCGACCGCCGGTAACGCTCTGTCCGGCACCTGGGCTTCCGCTTTCGGTGAGCAGATCGATATCGTTGTCTCCAACAACGACGGCATGGGCATGTCCATGTACTCTAACTGGGCCAAGGAGAACAAGGTCCCCGTCTTTGGTTACGACGCCAACTCCGACGCCGTTGCCGCTCTGGGCGACACCGACTTCCCCTATGGTGGCACCATTTCCCAGAACCCCGCTGTCCAGGCTTACCTCACCCTGCGTCTGCTCCGCAACTCTCTTGACGGCGTCGACGTCAACACCGGCGTGGGCAAGGCTGACG
>OLFX01002784.1_pt1 | contig 13239 bp, 7 predicted proteins | sample 1605091 | NCBI WGS metagenome assembly OLFX01 (sample SAMEA3888906, study PRJEB22519) | human gut metagenome | biome: human gut; feature: human-associated habitat; material: faeces | place: Denmark | collected 2012
GGATGATGCCCACGATAGAGATGCCCGCGCCAATCCAGTTGAGCATGATCAACGGGTTGATCTTCACGTTGACGGAAAGCGTGCCGTCCGCGTTAAGGCCCTGGAACGCCACAAACAGGTCTTCCAGCGGAAAGCTCAGCACGCCGGCGTGCAGGGTCTGCTGGCCGGAGTTGGTAGCGCTCACTTCCATGGAGGGCGCAAGGGTTCCCAGCTCGCGGCCTGTCGCGGCGTCGGTCACAGAGAGCTGCACTTCCTTAAACATATCGGACGCGGAATCCGTGTACTCGCGCGTACCCGTCACGGCGAGCACGTAGGAACCCACCTGGCCGCCCTGGCCCTGGTCCGCGGAAAGGTTAAGCGTCTGCTCCCGCACGTACATGGAAGATCCCACCAGGCCAACCAGCACAACCGCGACGCCCAGATGGGTCAGGTACCCGCCGGCCTGCGCGGGCGAGTGGCGGAACAGCTGGGCCAGCGCCACAACAGGGTTCTCGCCCTTGTTGCGCATGCGGGCGGAGACGCCGCGCGCCAGCAGGTAGGCGCTACTGGTAAACAGCAACGACGCCGTGGCAAACGCGAGCACGGTGAGGGCGAAGTAATACACCTTGGGGCCCTGCTCGGTCAGCGCGGTGGCGGCAGCACCGCCCGTGGCGACGATGGCGTCGTACTCAGGGACAAACTTGGTGGCGAACAAGAACATCAGCCCCGCGAACACCACCGCGCCCGCGATTGCAGGCACGCGCATGTTGCGAGCGAAGGCGGCGCCATCGGTCTTGCGCCAGCCAAGCATGGGGCACACGGCCATAAGCAGGCAGAACAGCGTTCCCACAGGACGAGCGACCGCGTTGAAGGCGCCCGCCGCGATCACGCTGCCGCCCAGGGGCATCCACGTGGGCAGCGCGCTGGAGACCGTGAGGTAGGCCACCAGCACGGCGGATACGCACATCACCAGGTTGGTGATGTAGTACGAGCCGTTCTTGGAGAGCAGCGACTCGATCTCATCGTCCTCTACGATCTGGCCGTGGCGATACAGGATGCCGATAAGAAAGGCCATGCCCGCCGCGACCATGATGGCGAGGAAGAAATACGTGGAGACGGGGTCCTCCGCAAAGGCGTGGACGGACTGCACCAGACCGGAACGGGTGATGAAGGTGCCCAGAACAACAAAGATGAACGTGATGGTGGCGCTGAACATGCTCCAGCGCTTGAAACAGCCGCGCTTGCGGTACAGGGTGAAGCTGTGGATCATGGCCACGCCGGTGAGCCAGCTCATAAGGCTCGCGTTCTCCACGGCGTCCCACGCCCAGAAGCCGCCCCAGCCCAGCACCACGTAAGCCCAAACGGCGCCCAGCGCCATGCCGATGGTGAGGAAGATGAAGCTGAACACGGCGATGCGGTCGCACAGCTCGACCCAGCGCGCGGACATGTCGCCGCAAATAAGGGCTGCCATGGCGTAGGCGAACGGCAGGGTCATGCCGGCGTAGCCAATAAAGGTCGCGGGCGGATGCAAGATCATGGCCCAATGCATCAGCAACGGGTTCATGCCGCCGATAGTGCCGGCAAGGGTGCCGTCGGCGTTGAGGAACTCCGGAGCGGTCGCCATAAAGGGATTGTTGGACTCGGAGAGCACCAGGGTCGCCGCGAACAGCGCCACGATGATCTGCGCCACGCCCAGGGCGGCGTTGGAGAGGTCGTCCGTCACGCGCATGCGGCGCCATGCCACCACGCTGGCAAAGACGGAGATGAGCCAGGTCCACAGCAGAAGCGATCCCTGGCGACCCGCCCACACGGCGGATACCTCGTACAGGGGCTTGAGCGCGCTATCCGTATTGGGATAGTTGCTCACCACGTACGCCAGGCTAAAGTTGCTGGTCACAAAGCACACCAAGATGATGAGAATGCACAGCGTGAGGGCGATGGTGGTACCAAACACCATAAGGTAGCCGGCGTTGATCAGCGACTCGCGGCGGCCGCTCTCAAGCCCGCGGGCCTTGGTGGCGCCAATCAGCACCGCAGCGCTTAGCAGAGCCAGCACCATCGCAAAGACTTGCAGCCCGTTGCCAAGGGTTGGAATCATACGCGTATCTCCTTTGGGATTGCTAATACGTTGGCGTGCACACTAGCGTGCACGTAGATGCGCCCCGCTCGCACACGCGACACGGGGCGCCAAAACGGTATGGGGCGGCGTTACGCCTTGATGGACGAGTCGATGGACGGCTGCTCGGTCGCAACAAAGACGCCGTCGGAATCCAGGTGGCCGGAGATCACCAGGGCGGTACCGTCGGTGATGGCCTCGTCCAGGCCGCCGTCGTACGCAACCTTTAGGGTCTCGCCCTGAGACTCGATGGTGAAACGGAAGTCCGCCTGAGCGTCGTTGATCTCGCCCTTGACGTAGCCGCACACCTTGGTGTCCTTGAACATCATGGAATCCTGCTGGTCAAGCAGTCCCTTGACGGTCAACGAGCCCTCGGCGCTCTCATACTTGGACGGGCACTTGGTCACCATCTCGGACGCCTCGAGGGTCTTGCCGTCCACGGTACCGGTGCAGATGGCCACCACGCCGGCGCCAAAGGTCGCGGGCAGGGCGCCGTTGTATTGAACGGTAAGCGCCTGCTCGGAATCGGCCGCGTCAACGCCCTCGGGCGCAATCTTGAACACCGCGGCGGAACCCTCGCTGGTCAGCGAGTCGGCCACCACGGCGCCGGAGACCTGGACCTTCTTGCCGTTATAGTTGCCGCCCAGCACATCGGCGATAGAAAGCGAGCTGGCAGAGCCACCCGACCCGGCGATCGCAACGATCACCAGCATGGCAATGACCACAATGCCGCCAACCACCACAAGGCGACGCTTTGCAGACTTGTTCATATTGTCTCTCCACATACAGTTATCTGGCAGTATATGCAATGTCTCAGTATACAATGAGCGCTGCAAGTCACGTTATCACACGCTCGTGATTCACGGTCACGGGCATAGCTTAGCCACAGGTTGGAGACACATATGCTGCTCGCAATCGACATGGGAAACACGCAGACCGCCCTGGGCCTTTTTGACCAAGACCAGCTGCTCCAATCTTGGCGCATGCCCACGGACCGCACCTTTACTAAGGACGAGATCCTCGTCCGCCTGCTGGGCTACTTCCAGATGAGCGGCCTCGCGCTTTCTTGCGTGGGCACCATCTGCTTTGCCGGCGTGGTTCCGCAGCTCACGCGCGAGTGGCGCGCCGTGGCCACCCAGCTGGGCGTGCGCATGATCCAGGTTGGCCCGGACACGCAGATGGTCACCAAGGTAGACGCCCCCAACCCCGCAGAGGTGGGCGCCGACCGCATCGCCAACGCCGTGGCGGCGGAGGCCCTCTACGGCGCGCCCGCTATTGTGGTGGACTTTGGCACCGCCACCAACGTGGACGTGGTTGACCCGCGCGGCTACTACATAGGCGGTGCCATCGCCCCCGGCATCCGCATCTCCATGGACGCCCTCACCGCGCGCGCCGCCAAGCTCTCAAGCATCTCGCTCGAGGCCCCGCAGCACACCATTGGCCGCAACACCGTCGAGGCGGTTCGCAGCGGCACCGTAGTGGGAGCCGCCGCCATGGCAGAAGGCCTGGTCGCACGCATTAAAGATGAGCTGGGCGAGCCGGGCGCCCACGTTATCGCGACCGGGGGCCTCGCCGGGCTGGTCGCGGCATGCACCAACGTGTTCGACGTGATCGACCAGCAGCTCACGCTCAAGGGTATCTGCGAGATCTGCCGCAGGCTGCAGGCATAGCCCTCCCTTGCGCAGTTCTTGAGGATAATTGCATCAATTCTGAGTTTTCCTTTGTATACCAAAATGGTGGGTTATCAATTGCTTGCGGAAAACGGCATCCAGAAACCTTGGCTACTCGCCTAAATCCAAAATCGCTGCAATTATCCTCAAGAACTGCACGCGCCCTCCCCATCCGCCACGCATCCAGCGTGGCATATCGGCATGAAAAGGCCCCGTACGACGCCTCAAAGCGCCGCACAGGACCTTTCCCCTCTATCAATACCTCACATCTATCACAATGCAACTGATATCAGTCATATTGTGAGTGGGGAATACAGAATGGCGCTGAAAAGCAAAGGCATGCAGGCAGGAAGCTTTAAACGCGTGGATGACCAGGACCTTGCTTTAAGTACCAGCGAAACCCTCTCGCTCGCCTCCGCGGCACTCTATGAAAGCTACGACCGCACCCCCGTGCCGGATGCCAAGATTTCCCACCTCAACAGCGCACTTCTATCCTCTACCTTTGACCACGCGCTCACCCAAACGCCACGAGCCCTTATGGGTGCAAGCAGCCTCGAATCAAAGCTGGAACGCCTCAACTTCATCAACGCCGAAGGAGCGTTAACGCGCGCGGGGCTTCTTGCCGCCGGGCTATACCCCCAACAATTCTTCCCGCGCCTTATGGTAGACGTAGCGGCGCACCCGGGAACGTCCAAGGGCGGATCGGGCACGTTGCGCTTCATCGACCGGACCCTTTGCGAGGGCACGATTGGAGACATGATCGGCGATGCGGTAAGGGCAATTGCGAAAAACCTCAAACGACAATCCGTTATCGTTGGCATTGGACGAGTAGACCAGCTTGAGATTCCAGAAGAGGTCTTGCGCGAGACAGTTGCCAACGCGCTCATCCATCGCGATTACAACCCGCGCTTTGACGGCCAGGCAGTCAACGTCGACATCTTCGACGACCGCATTGAAATCATCAACCCCGGCGGTCTTTACGGAAGCGCAAGAAGGCAAACGCTCGCAAGCGGCGTCTCCAGCTGCCGTAACGCCGCGCTCATGCGCCTTATGTCCCTTGTGCCGCTTCCGCCCGAGGCCGGCTCGCCCGCCGAAGGCAATGGTTCGGGAATCCCCATGATGATTCAAGCGTGCCGTGAGCGCGGTCTCAAGGAACCCACCTTTTGCCCGGGGCTCGACCAGTTCAAGGTTATTCTGCACAGGCCGGGCGCAAGCATGAACCCAAAAATCGAAGGCATCGATAACGTGGACAAGAAGCCAATCCCCGGTACACGGCGAATAAGCGCCAAGCTGGGCGAGCAGTACATCAAGGACTGCCTCATCGAATATGGGGAGCTAAGCACGCAGCAACTGCAGGATCTCACCGGCATGAACGTCAACCAAGTGCGCAACCGCATTCGAAACCTCATCGATATGGGCGAGGTACTGCCCGCGGCATCGGCGAGCAGCAGAAACAAAAAGTACAAGATCGCCGGCTAAAAACCGCAGGAGCGCTTTCACGCTGCACCAACCGGGTCTCCAGCCCGTACGGCCGCCAGCCCACAGCTTGAAGCGGCGGCTCACATTCGGATTTTGGTACCCATATCATTCGGATTCTGGTAAGGCAATTATTCGGATTCTGGTATGGCAGTCATTCGGATTTTGGTAGGCCAAACATTCGGATTCTGGAATGTGGGTATATCTACCTTATATAATGTTCGGCAAAGCACGGACGCGAAAGGCAGCGCATGGCCACTTCTCAAACACATCGAACAACATGCCCCGCAGCATATCAACCCCGCATTGTCGACACCCAAATAGAGGCATATCTCAACCTGTTTGGAGCCGTTGAGGTGTCGGGCACCAAATGGTGCGGCAAAACATGGTCGTCCCTAGCCCATGGCTCGTCGGTGCTCTACGTGGATCGCGGGTCAAACCTGCAGATCGCCTCTGCCGGCGACCGCCCCCACGTCATCGATGAATGGCAGCGCGTGCCCGTAATCTGGGACACCGTGCGCCATGCGGTCGATGACCTTGGCGGAAAAAAGGGCGCTTGGATTCTCACGGGCTCATCAACCCCGCGCAACATGTCAAAAGCGCACAGCGGTGCGGGGCGCATCGGTCGTGTTCGCATGCATCCCATGACGCTTGCGGAAACCGGCGAATCCAACTCAAAGGTCAGTTTGGCTGGCTTGTTTGAGGACGAGTTCACGCCGTGCGCGTGCGACTCCGGCATTGAGGGCCTTGCTCGCGTGGCCGTTCGCGGAGGTTGGCCGGAAGAACGTCTGCAGACCGCGGCCAATGCGCAGATAGTTGTTCGCGAATACATGGAATCCGTATTCACGCAAAGCGTTCCCCAGCTTGGCGGCAATGAGGATCTCACGCGCCGCACCGCCGCCTCCATCGCGCGCAATGTAGGACAATCAACCAAGGTAGACACGCTTGTCCGCGACGTCTATGCATATGAATCCGAGGACATGGCAACGGAAGGCGATCGTAAGGCGGTGTCCCAATGCGTCGACATCCTCCGCAGCACGTACCTTATCGATGAGGTCCCCGGCTGGGTGCCGGCGTCGCGCTCCCCCAAGCGCATGCGCGTCAAACCCAAGCGCTACTTTGCCGACCCCTCGCTCGCAGCGGCACTGCTGGGCCTCTCTCCGGACGCGCTGCTGCAAGACTGGCAAACGTTTGGCCTGGTCTTCGAGAATCTTGTCATGCGCGACTTGGACGTCTACGCACGCGCACTTGACTACGCGGTCTCAAACCCCTTGCGCTATTACCATGATGATTCCGGCCTGGAAGCCGATGCGATTGTAGAGCGCGCGGATGGACGATGGGCCGCGTTCGAAATCAAGGTGAGTCTTGAAAAGGCGGATCAAGCAGCCGCCAACCTCATAAGGCTGTCCAACAAAGTTTGCGGCAATGATAAGTCGCGGGCACGCAAGCCATCGTTCCTCGCAGTGATTACGGGCATGGGCGAGGTGGCTTATCGCCGCAGTGACGGCGTCTACGTCATCCCCATCCGCGCACTAGGCGCATAGCCCAACGCTACACGGCTCGAATGATCACGGCCTCGCAGGGCAACTCCTTCTCGGAGCCGTCGGCCGCCGTCACGCACGCGCGACCCCAAATATCCAGGCCGGAGAACGCGCCAATCGCCATGGGCAGCCCGTTGGGGGACAGCGCGGCAACCTGGTGGCCCAGCAGCGGCACCATGTCGAAGTAGTCGGAAAGCACGGGCGCCATGGGGCCGGGGCTGGGACGGGTCGCCAGCATCTGCGCCCACTGGTCCACCTTGGCCTCAACGGCGGCGGCAAGGGCGCGGCGCAGCTCCTCGCGCGCGGGCAACGCAACGCCGCAACGCGCGGCGGCACCGGCCAGCACAGGCATATCGACCGTCACGGTCACGCTCGCAGCCGGCCCGTTCTCGCCCGCATGGGCATGCACGCCCACCTTGCCCATAAACAGGTCAAAGTCAAAAGACGAGGTATCCGCGCTCATGGCCTCGCGCGGCTTGGCGCCACCCGGCACCGCGGGATGCTCGCGGCGCGCCACCAGGTCCGCAGGCCAGCCAATGCCCACCTGCTCGCCCAGGCCCAGCTGGCGCAGGCACTCGATCACGCCCATGGCGCACACCTGCGGCAGGGCGATAAACTCCATCATCTTCACCTTGGGCGTAAGCTCAAGCTCGCAGCACAGCTGGTCGATCTCGGCCACAGCACACCAACCTTTCCGGAGGGCTATCCCCGTCCAACAAATCAGGGCGACCCGAACCCGTCGAGCCGCCCCGCATCAGCACATCAAGCCGGCGCCCGAAACGACACCCGCCACGGCACCCGCGCCGCCACGTCGCCCGCGGCAGCGCCCGCGACGCCTACAGCGAGCCCAGCTCGCCCACCACGTGTCCCACGCGGTCCTCGGGCTCCTTCACGTCCACGCCCTCGTAGCGGAAGAAGCGCGCAGGGTCATGCATAAGGTCCTCGAGCGGCACCAGCACAAAGTCTCGCTCGCCCAAATACGGGTGGGGCAGGCGCAGCTTGTCGCCGCCGTGCACCTCGCCGTCCATCCACAGCAGGTCCAAATCGATGATGCGCGGACCGTTGGGGCGGGCGCTCTTGGTGCGGTTGCGTCCCATGCTGCTCTCGATCTTCATCAGCTCGTCCAGCAAGATCAGCGGGGCAAGCTCGGTCTTGATCTCGATCACCGCGTTGGCAAACGGGTCCTGGCGGTTCTCGTAGGCAGGCTCGCTCTCGTAAATGCGCGAGCAGCTGCTAACGCAGGTCATGGGGATCTCCGCGATCAGGGCCTTGGCGGCACGGATGTTCTCCGCGCGCTTGCCCAGGTTAGAGCCCAGGGCCACAAAGGCGCGACGGGGCTGCGGACGGGCGATGGCCCAAAAGCCGTTCAAGAACTGCGAAAAGCCGCGCACGTCATGCACGCGGACAATGTTGGCGCCAAGCTGGATGGCGCCCAGGCACACGCCGTAGGTGGCGGCGTCGCGCTCGTGCACGTCGCCCACGCCGGAGACCGCGCCAACAAAGCGCTTGCGGCTCACGGCGCACAGCAGCGGATAGCCCAGCGAGGCCAGCTTGGCGGTCTCGCGCTGGATAACGATGTCCTCGTTGGCGTCCTTGCCAAAACCCGCGCCGGGGTCGATGCAGATGCGCTCGCGGGCCACGCCGGCATGGATCAGCGCGCGGGCCTGGTCGGAGAGAAAGCCCATGACGCGGCGCATGATGGGCGCGGAATCCGGCAGGGTGAAGCGGCGCAGCTGAGAGGTCGATCCCGTGGCGGCATCGCGGCGCGCGCTGCGGGCCATGATGGCGGCGAGTTCGTCGTTGGCGGGCACGGCGCGGGCCTCTTCCTCCGCAGCCTTGGCGGCGGCCTCTGCCTCGGCGGCCTTCTTCTCTGCCTCGGCGGCTGCCAGCGCGGCGGCCTTGGCAGCGGCCTCCTGCTCGGCGGCTTCGCTGCCGTTGGGCAAATCTCCAAACGGAAGCTGCGGCTGCACCAGGCCGCCCAGCTTCAAACCGGGACGACGGCCCTTCGCGGCCTTGGCGGCCTTGGCCGCGGCCTCCGCCTCCGCAGCGGCAGCGGCGGCACGGGCCTTCTCGGCCACAAACGCGGCGGCGCTGGTGTCCAGCTGCACCGCGGTATGCCTCTTGGGAGTCTCCTCGGTGGGTTCGCCCGCGTGCATGATGATCACGCCGCAGTTGCTGTCCTTAACAAACTCCACCATCTTGGGATCGGTGAAGCCGGTGACGTCGTTCACAATAGAAGCGCCCACGCGCACCGCGGCCTTGGCCACGTCAACGTGACGCGTGTCGATCGACACGATGGCACCCTTCTGCGCCAGCGCGCGCACCACCGGCAGCACGCGACGAGCCTCCTCGTCCGCACCCACCGGAGTAAAGCCCGGACGCGTGGACTCCCCGCCAACATCGATGATGTCGGCACCCTCGTCCAGCATCTGTAGGCCGTATGCAATGGCGGCGTCGGCATCAAAGTGCTCGCCGCCGTCGCTAAAACTATCGGGCGTGACGTTGAGAACACCCATGATGCGGGGTCGATCGAACTTGAGCTCGAACTTACCGCAACGCCATGTTTTCGAATCGTTTGCCATGAGTACCCTTTCGTGCGCGTACAGCTCCCCCTATTGTATCCAGACTGAGCGGGTTTGGCGGCACATGTCTGCGGGGTGCACCAGTAATGCACGGGCGGTTCGCGTGGGGTGGGTTTTGGACGAGTATTTGGACGAGGAATTCTTACTCACGGCCGGGGCCCCACCGGTCTTATCACGGGATGCGTTCGCCGTGCTTTTGGACGAGGGAGGGCTCCGCACGGCCGAGGCCCCACCGGTCTTATCACGGGATGCGTTCGGCCCTGGTGGGCCTCAGAGCATCCCTTAGATAAGCCGGCGGGCGCCCCGGCCTGACGGGAGCCCTTCCTGGTCAAGGCGCGCTGAAGGGAATCGCGCAAGAAGCGGGGCCGGTACCCGTAGCGGCACCGGCCCCGTGTGGCGGCCAATTGTTTAGCGGCCAATCAACGTGCCCGCCCGGCCAAGCCGGCCTAGCTGGTCCGGCTGTTCCGCCTTGCCCGCGGCCCTTACGCGTACATCAGGTTGATGAAGCGCATGAGGACCGTCGCCACCTCGGCGCGCGCGGCGCCGTCGGTGGGGTTGAGCTCGCCGGTGACGTCGTCGCCGGTGAACAGGCCGTTCGCGACCGCCCAGGACATGGCGTCCTTAGCGAAGCCGGAGACCTCGGATGCATCCGGGAAGTCGATCTCGGCGCGCTTGGAGACGTCCATGCCCAGGTGGTCTGCGTAGCGCATCAGGAACACGGCGACCTGCTCGCGGGTGACGTCCGCCTCGCCCTGGAACTGCTTGGACCCGTCGGGCATGTCGACGCCGGAGAGGATCCCCTCCTCGAGCGCCCACGCTGCCGCATCCGCATAGAAGGCGCCCTCGGGGACGTCCGCGAGGCTGTCGCCGCTCGCGGCCTCGGGGTTCGACTCGAGGTTGTGGAGCATCGCCACGAACATGCCGCGGGAGGTCTTTCCGTAGCCCTGGAACTCCTTCGTGCCGTCGGGCATGTCCACGCCGTTGACGATGCCGCGGGCCGTGGCGAAGTCCACGACGTCGCCGGCGAACCAGTCGGCGTCGGTCACGTCGGGCATGTCCTTGGCGTTGTCCACGACCTTGATCGCGACGTCGCCCGTGGCCTCGAAGACGACGTTGCCGTCCTTGTCGACCGTGCACTTGGGGATCACCGTCTCGCTGCCGTCCGCGTCCACCGCGAACACCACGATGCCGTAGTTCGGCTCGTCGCCCTCGTCCTTGGCGACCGGCACCGTCACCTGGACGGGCTTGTCGGCGGTGACGCTGGAGGGCACCTTGACCTCGACCTCGGGGGCCTTGTCGACGTCCGTCGCGGGTTTGGCGTCGGCGAGCGGCAGCTCCACCTTGCCGGACTCGGCGTCCTCCTTCGAGACGATCACCTCGGTGGAGGTCACGTTGCCGTCCTCGTCCTTCTTGACCACGGACTCGGTGCCGGTCGCGGTCTCGTGCGTGATCGTCTGCGAGCCGTCGGGCTTGGTCACGGTCGTGGTGGTTGAGCCGTCGGGGTTCTTCTCTACCTCGGTCTTGTCGGAGGGCGTCGGCGGCGTCACAGGCGGAACGTACACAGAAACGGTGAACGCACCATTGGAGCCAGACACCACATAACCATCCGCAACATACTTCTCCGGCGTGCTAGAGAATGTACCCCCCATTACGTCAAAGATTGCCTTTTCGTTGACGTTAAACAGAGTCGAGGCGCGGGCGGGCTCAGAAATCGTATCCTTCGCGGTGAAAGTGCCACCCTTGATAATCGTTGTGGATTCCGCGGTCAAAGCGATTCCTCTATTGTTATCGCCCTCCATGACCATTGAGAAGGAGCCGGAGATTTCGCCAATCTTACCGGCGTTATACAGCCCGGTGCGCCAATAATTCGCCGCTTCATCTTCGACGTTGTATACACCACTTCCCAATGCTTTGAATTGGCCCCCGACCATCTTGTCGATTTCGCCATAATTAAGAATTACATTGTTTCCGCCCTGCCAATGGTTGACGGTATTATCCATCGTGAAGGTGCCGCCGGAAATGGACCCTATCTTTGACCCGGGCTCGTTCTTGATGATATTCGCCGCGTTGCGATACGTTCCGCCCGTAATGCTGCCAATCTCCGCCTTGATGGGCTCGCCCCCGCCGTTGCGAATCAAGCTTCCGATTGCACCTAGATGTTCAACCGCACCATCGCCCGAATGGAAATCTCCGCCAGAGATCTTATTAATCTTACCCTGGTTCTCGATGAGGTAATAGGAGCCGTATATCCCCGCGGTATCAGTCTCCGCACTACGCTCAAATGTACCTGCAGATATTTCCTCGACAACGCCCGTTGGCCCATTAAAGAGCGCAGCTTTGGATTTTGTTACGCAATCAACAATGCCCGATTTCTCGGCAGAGGAGTCATCAATTGAGAGGGTTCCGTTGTTCGTGATGGTATGGCCGTTATTGCTAGTGATCTTATGGCCTGCAAGATCGAAAGCTATATTCTTCTCAGCAGGAATCGTCACGCTTTCCACGACATCCTTGAGCAGGGAGACCTTAGTCTCAACCCCATCTTCTGCCGCCGCAATCGCATCCGCAAGCGTCTCATACTGATAACCGTCTACGCTTGCGACCATAGCAACAGTGTTCATTCCATAGCCATCGGTAGTATAGGTAGGGGTTGTCAGGCCATAATAATTGTTATATGCATTTACAAATACCATCCCATCGTCCTTAGTCTGAGACTCAACGTCCCAATCTACGGAGTCCGCAACTTCAAGCTTTGCATTGGAAAGACGAATCCCGTTGGTCTTGATGCTATCGTTTCCATTGTATCCGGCAATCGTGCCTGCAAAACATGCCTCGGGATCCGTACCATCCGCTTCAAGCACGGTGGTTGTGTCCGATATAGAGCACTTAGTGAATTCAGCGCTTCCACCCTGAGTAAAGCCGTGCAAGATGCCGACTTTTGTATAACCGCGGACCACCGAATTCTCAACGGAGACGTTTTCCATCACCAGCTTGCCACCATTATTGGCGACAGCAACGGCTATGATGCTCGAACCAGTAGACTTGTCATTCACATCCAGAGGGTTGATATCGACCTCGGCGTCGCTAAACATTAGGTTCTTAATAGTTAGATTACCGCTAGAGTCTCCAATAAAGCCACAATAATAATCGCAGGATCCTCCATCCCCTGGAATACCGGAGCCACTTGGCTTTAAGACGCCTTTGTTGACCCTCATGCCTGAAATAGCATGTCCCGCGCCATCAATCACAAGGGTGCGACCCGCCTTGACAACGATAGGGGACCATTCCTCATTGAAAGTAACGTCATCACCCAGAACAATAGAAGTGACGCTGCTGTCCTCGAGCGCGCTACGGAGATCGGACTGATTCGTTACCGTCACCGAGCCAACATTTTGCTCCACGGCACCGTTGGCCAGCTCGGCAGAATAGTTATCAGCAAGGGCCACGCTTGCACCGGTTAGAGTGAGGGCCGCGCACAGGCCCGCGGTTACCACGGCTTTTGTCCTCATCTTGTATGACATAAGTCAGCTCCATTCTCCCTTCGGCGCGATCAATCTGTCATCGCGCTGCAAGTATTTTTATGCTATCCCTCACTATCACTTTTTACAATCTTGAATCGGCCGTTTAGCAGCGGTTTCTCCGCTGAACGGTTATCCACATCTTTTCAAAATCGTTATCATTTCTTTCAAAAATCAGTGCCCCCCCTCTTAACAAAAACGGCCGCCTTCCATGGTGGAAAGCGGCCTAGAAGCAAGCTCGATGTAACGTTGTCAGCGCCCGCGGCTGTGCGCGGCGACTGCGAGGGGACACCCGCGGCGGTGCGCTCACGGAGCGGCGACAGTGGCGCGCGCCGCAACGCGGCTGCGGCAGGCGGCGGC
>OLFX01002788.1_pt1 | contig 13213 bp, 9 predicted proteins | sample 1605091 | NCBI WGS metagenome assembly OLFX01 (sample SAMEA3888906, study PRJEB22519) | human gut metagenome | biome: human gut; feature: human-associated habitat; material: faeces | place: Denmark | collected 2012
GGAACGGCCTGCGGTCCGTTCCTGCTTGTCGGCGAAACTGTAGTTTCGCGACAGCTTTGAAGCGGAGGAGATTTTTCTCTCTCCGCTTTTGTGCATTATACAGTTATAATTTTGTGTGACACGGGGAAAATAGGTTTGCGGGAAAACCATCAGGCAGCACCGTAAATCTATTTCATCGGAGTGTGAACCAAAGTGGATAGCAACATCAAACGAGGCGATATTTACTATGCCGATCTCAGTCCGGTGGTTGGCAGTGAGCAGGGTGGCATCCGTCCGGTGCTGATCGTGCAGAACAACGTCGGCAATCGGTACAGTCCGACCGTGATCGCCGCCGCTATTACATCGCAGATCAACAAGGCGAAAATGCCGACGCATATCACGGTCGGTGCGCCGAACTACGGACTGACCAAGGATTCCATCATCCTGACCGAGCAGATCCGCACACTTGACAAACGCCGTCTGCGCGAGAAAATGGGCTCGCTCGACGAAAAAGCCATGCGGCACGTTGATGAAGCACTGGCAGTCAGCTTCGGACTCGGCTCGGTGCAGGGGTAAGCCGTATAACGGCGGGAGAAAGCGCATATCCTTTTATGGGGTATGCGCTTTTTATGTACAAATGTTGATTTGTGATCCGTTTCACAAACGGGGAATGTGCCGCGCCCGCGGCTGGGGCAAACCTTGGTGTCTATCCTTTTGGACCTCCCAGCCAAAGGTTGGCTCCCATTTTATATGCTTTAGCAAGTAGTAAAATTCAAATTTGCACAGAAAGGAGAACCGCCCATGCGCGCAGACGTATTCTGTAACGACAACCCGATTGGTACGATCGACTGGACCCCGGATGCCTGCGGCGTACAGGTCAATCTCGACTGCGCCGTCTGCGGGGATGAACTGCTGCGCTGCTATGCGGTTGTGAACGGAAACATCCTGCGGGTCGGTCTGCCTGCACCGGAGCATGGCCGTCTGCGCCTGCGCCGGCATCTCTCGCGGCAAATGCTGCATGAGACTGGCTGTGAGGGCGAACCCGAACGGTTCTATCTCGCATCTGCGCCGGAGCCTTTGCCGCAGAGCAATGCGCCGCCTAAGCCGCCGCTTGTCACCGGAGATACGGTCCTGGACGCGCTTCTATCCCGCGAAAACGTGCAGATTCAGTCGACCGAGACCGGACTGCGTCTGCAATGTCCGTTCGACCCGAAAAAGCCGTTCGCACTGGCACCCGCCTTTGTGCTTTGCCGCACAGAAGGAAACACGGCAGTTCTGGAATGGAAAAAGGACGCAGCCGATGCGGCTGCGTCCTCTGAAAAGGCGTAACTTTACTTTACGATGGTCTTTGCCTCCATGTAGTAGCGCTTCTCGTGCGCCTCACCCATGGAGAAGGTCTTGCGCGGTAGAACGCCGTCGAAAACAACGCCGCGGAACAGGTCGTTCTTGGCGATGTCCGGCAGGATGAAGCCGAGGTTGCCCGGCTTTTCCGCCAGCGAAACAACAACGTCCGTGCCGTGGATGTAGTCGATCTTCGCGGAGGTGTGGGTCTCGAGATAAGCGTCCAGACCGGTCTGGATGGTAGCGACCGGAATGGCCCACTTCGGGTTCTCAACAACGAACACGCCGGACTTGTTCGCCGAGCAGAACGGGAAGAAATGCGCGTTCTCACTCTTGGGAGCCTCGTCGGCAACGTAAGCCTTGCAGCCCTCGCCGTTGTAGAAGTCGGTCAGAGCACCGAGCAGCTCATCGGCGTCTACGCCAAACAGGGCACGGTGGATCGGCTCGATGATCAGGCTCTCGTCATGGATGTTGACAACCTCAACGAGTGCAAAACGTGCCGGATGGTTCTCCTGCTCCTCTGCAGTCAGGCCCTTCTTGACCTCTTCCCAGTACGCCTTTGCGGTGGCCATGGAGTGGTTGCCGTCGCCTACTGCATACGGCAGCAGCGCCTGTGCGTCCGTGCAGCCGTACTTCTTGTTGAAGGTCTCGCGGTCGCAGAGTGCTTCGAGCTTGGCCTCGATGGCCTCGGTCTCCGGACCGTTCGGCAGGAACCAGCCGGTGATATGGCCGCCGTTCTGCATCAGGTCGGTATCGTACAGCTTGTCATAAGAGGCGGTCTGCTCGAACAGCGGCTCGATGATCTGACGGTCGGGATCGTCGATCAGAATCATGATGTGCGGCAGCTCCAGGCACGCGCCCTGACGAACCTTGAGACGGGGCGGAATACGCTCGACAACCGTCTTTTCGGTCGGGCGGATGAGGGATGCGGAACCGGGCGTGTATTCATACGCTTCCAGATCGACCGACAGCACGATGCCGCGGCGCGGGCAGGAGCCGCCGGACCAGCGCTCGGTCAACACGACGCCGGCGGGCAGGGTGCGCAGCGTGCCGTCCTGCACATACTGCTGCATGGTCTGATGGATTTTCTCCGTGCGGGCAGCAACGTCCGCGTCCTCCAGATAAACCTCCGGCAGGGTCAGACGCAGGGTAGAGGGTGCGTCACCGACGGTCTTGTCAGTCTCGGCCCAGTAGTCCGGCTGAGAGGTGTACTGGTCGCAGGCGATGACTGCCCACTTGGACAGGTCCACGCCTTCACGCGGAAACATGATCTCGGGAATACGAGTGCAGCGATTAGCCATAATTATCCTTCCTCCAGTAGAAGTAGTGTGGAATGCCTCTATTATAGCAGACAAATCCCGAGTACGGCACTCGTTTTTCAAAAATAAATGTCGGTTTGCAGAAAAAACTTTATTTGCTTGACGAAAGTATGGGGATGTTGTACAATATAATATAGGTTTGGTTGCGAAATTTGTATAAAAATACAATCGTAAAAACGGAGGAAAACCCCATGGTTAAATTCAAGGCTATCGGCGTTTCGGAGGGTCTGGCGAAGGCAAAGGCTCTCGTTATCAAGGAAGAAGATCTTTCGGTGGTTAAGGAGACCGTTGCCGATGCGGAAGCCGAATGCAAGCGCGTTCTTGACGCAGTGGAAAAAGCCAAGCAGCAGATTGAAGTGCTGCGTGACGATGCGGAAAAGAATATCGGTGCGGCTGAAGCGGAAATTTTTGACGCACATCTGATGATGCTCGACGACCCTGATTTTGTCGAGGGCATGACAAACATTGTAACGGATGAGAAGGTTTGCGCGGAGTACGCGTGCTTTGTCAACTGCGAGAACTTTCAGGCGATGTTCCGCGCACTCGACGACGAATATATGCAGGCGCGTGCAGCAGACATCGGTGATATTTCTCAGCGGGTCATTAAGAATCTGAAGGGCATTGCGGATAACGCGATCGACACGATCACCGAGCCGTGCATTATTGTGGCGAACGACCTTACGCCGTCCGACACGGCGAAGATCGGTGGCAAGCCGGTTGCCGGTTTTATCACGAAGATCGGCGGCCGCACGAGCCATTCGGCGATCATGGCGCGTTCGATGGGTATTCCGGCGATTGTCGGTGCCGGCGAGAAGGCGGACGAGATCGCGGACGGCGACCTGCTGTTGATCGACGGCGCGGCAGGTGAAGTAGTCGCGCAGCCGGATGAGCAGACGCTTGCCGACTTTGCGGAGCGCCAGAAGGCCGATGCGGCGCATCGTGCCATGCTCGCGCAGTACAAGGATAAGGAGGGCGCGACCTCGGACGGCCGCCGTGTAATTATCGAGGGCAACATCGGTACGCCGGATGACGCAGTCCGCGTAGCGGAGCTTGGCGGTGAAGGCGTCGGTCTGTTCCGCTCGGAGTTCCTGTTCATGGATCGTACCGACCTGCCGAGCGAGGAAGAGCAGTTCGCCGCCTACAAGAAGGCGTGTGAGATCATGCAGGGCAAGCCGGTTATCATCCGCACGCTGGACATCGGCGGCGACAAGGAAGTGCCCGCACTGGCGCTGGAGAAGGAACAGAATCCGTTCCTCGGCTACCGCGCGATCCGCATTTGCTTGAATCAGCCGGAGCTGTTCCTGATTCAGCTTCGCGCGCTGCTGCGTGCCGCGCAGTACGGCGATCTGCGCATTATGTTCCCGATGATTTCGTCGGTGGATGAGGTGCGTGGTGCAAAGCAGGTGCTCGAGCAGGCGAAGGACATGCTGACCGCGGAAGGCGTACCCTTCAATCCGAACGTCAAGGTCGGCATTATGGTCGAGATTCCGGTGGCGGCTGTCTGCGCGGATGTGCTGGCGAAGGAGGTTGACTTCTTCTCGATCGGCACGAATGACCTGATTCAGTATTCCTGCGCGGTAGACCGCATCAACGAGAAGATTTCCTATCTGTACCGTCCGCTGCATCCGGGCGTGCTGCGCCTGATCGCCATGACGGCCAAAGCAGCGAACGAGAACGGTATCGAAGTCGGCGTGTGCGGCGAGATGGCAGGCACGGCCGGCATGGCGCCGGTGCTGTGCGGTCTCGGCGTGACCAATCTGTCCATGTCGGCATCCGCAATGCTGGCAGCAAAGGCAGACCTTGCAAAGCACTCCTGCGGCGAATGCAAGGAGCTGGCTGACAAGCTGCTCGCGTGCGCAAGCGCGTCTGACGCAGAGCGTATTTTCGCGGACTGGAGAGAGTCCTGAGTAAGAGTAAAAAGCCGCCGTTTCCTTGTGAAGCGGCGGCTTTGCACTGTTCGGATGGATAGAAATTGACTTGTATCGGGAAATGGATATCGTTTATCAGGATAACAAGCATTATCTGAGCAAATCCATGTCGTTTTCCTCGCCCAGTGCGGCGGCCTGCTTCGTTTTGGGCGCAAGCGCGAACGGCTGGACGGAATGGAAGGACAAGAGCGGCAGAACACTCGATGAGCTGTTCCGCAGACAGGCAGAGAAAGCATAAGTAAAGGGACACGGAATGATTCTGTGTCCCTTTTTACGCAGGAAAGAGAAGCGTTTAGCCCTGGTTTGCCATGTTCTGCTCGTAGGATTCGATCATCTTCTTCACCATCTGACCGCCTACGGAGCCGGCCTGACGGCTAGTCAGATCGCCGTTATAGCCCTGCTTGAGGTTTACGCCGACCTCGGCAGCTGCCTCCATTTTGAAGCGATCCATTGCCGCGCGTGCTTCCGGTACCATGCCCTGATTAGAACCATTTTTCGTGTTAGTCATGTTTGTTCGCTCCTTTTCGATTCGGTTTGGTGTGTTGGGTTTTGCTGATAGTAGGTTGCGCACCAAAGGTCGAAATATGAGATGCAAATGCTGTGACGGAAGCCAGAAAATATGATAAGCAAACGCGTTTTGCCAGCGCAGGAAAACAAGCGTTGAAAATTTGCTTTTGGACAGCGCATAAAACCTGCTCTGCTCATATAATAAAGGAAAGCATAGACATATACAGCCTTATTAGTTACGGTATATACTGCAGGTAGGTTAGCTTATTCTAACTTATCGTTTCCGCCCGTCACCTGCCTCCGGATGTGTTTTTCACTAAATTGTAAGCAAACACGTCTTGCAAGGATTTGTGCAATATGCTAATATGATGGTGATATATGTCCGATGCACAAATGTACAATATGCGGACACGGGAACGAATTCCGAGAAAGTCTGACAGCGATCGGAAGCGGCAGAGGAGGTGCCGCTGAAAAAGTCATATTCACTCAAATTAGGATGCTTAACCTTTTGCAAGCGCAGATTTACGTGGAAATAAGGCGGCTATGCCGCTTTATCAATAATGGATAGAGAACAGAAAGGACATCATAGTATGAGTCAAAACGAGAAGAGGTTATTCGACAGACACAAGAAACAGAAAGAACTGCCTTTAGAGCAGACGCAGGCGGTACCTGCGGTACAGGATGAAATCACGGCAGAGCCTGCAGCCGAGGCGCCGCCCAAGCGCAACAAATACGCAGATAAAATGAATCGCAAAAAGCGCAGACTGAGCAAAGGTGCGCGTATCGGCATTACGGCGGCGGCAGTTGCGCTGCTGCTTGGCGGCGGCATCTGGGCTGTGGTGAAATCCCGCGATGCGGGTACGGAGGACGTGACGCAGACCACGGCTATGGTCAGCTGCGGCGATCTGGAGACCTACATAGAGGGAAGCGGCGTTACTGCTGCAAAAAAACGCGAGGAACTTGGCCGGGAGGTTAAGGGCAAGGTAACACAGGTGCTGGTTGCCGAGGGCGATGAGGTACACACCGGCGATCCGCTGCTGGTGATCGACCCGACCGAAACCCGCAAGGAACTTGCGGATGCACAAAAGGAACTGACCGAGGCGGAACGCGGTGTCTCGGACGCGCAGCTGGAGGTCTCCAAGGCACAGTCCGACTTGAGCGCGGCGCAGAGAAAACTGAGCCGTCTGCACATTACGGCGCCGTTTACCGGCAAACTGATTCCGGCCAAGGATTCGGACGACAAGGATGTGTCCTTCCGTGTCGGTGAGCAGGTGAGCGAGGGTCAGGTCATCGGCTACATGGTAAATGACCGCCAGATGAAGCTGACGCTGGCGTTCAGCGCCGAATATGCCCGCAGCATTCGCACCGGACAGTCGGCTACGGTATCCATCGCTTCTGCGATGAGCGAGGTGAGCGGTACGGTATCGTCGGTCGAGACAGCACAGCAGATTTCGAGTGAGGGTGTGCGCGTTATCCGCGTCGGCATTACGGTGAATAACCCCGGTTCGCTGACAAAGGGTATGACAGCCACCGCGACGATCAATGCCGGGCGCCTCGGTGCGATCTATCCGGCGAGCGCGGGCACACTGGAATACAGCCGCGAGGAAGCCGTCACCGCACAGATGAGCGGCGAGATCATCAAGCTGAACGGCACAAGCTACAGCACCTACAACGGCGGTGCGCTTATCATGTCCCTGTCGAGTGACGCTTCTCAGGATGAGATTGCAGCCGCGCAGAATGGTATTGCGGCGGCAAACCGCACGGTTGACAGTGCAAAGACGGCTGCAAACGAAAAGCGGGCACACATTGCCGAACTGCAGCAGCAGATTCAGAACTCGACCGTTACCTCTCCGATGGACGGCATTGTTGTCAGCCTGAACGCGGTTGAAGGACAGGAGGCGACCGGCTCGGAGACGCTCGTTGTGGTTGCTGATTTGAATGATATTGTTGTCAACGCCGAGGTCTCCTCGATGGATATCGGCTCGGTGCAGCAGGGACAGCAGGCGACTATGACGATGTACGCGTCGGACGGCTCCGAGATTTCGCTGACCGGCGAGGTGCAGTCGGTAGCGCTGGAGCCGACACAGAGCTCCGGTGACGGGCAGGGCAGCATGCCGACCTTCAAGGCGGTCATTTCGGTGGATCCGCTGGAGGGACAGAAAATTTACAGCGGCATGTCTATCGAATATAAAATCACGACGGCCTCGTCCTACGGCTGCCTGATGGTACCGTCGTCGGCTATCGTCAACACGGACAGCGGCACAGCTGTATTCGCCAAGCCGCTGACGGACGAGAACGGAAACGAGATTCCGTTTGAAGAGACCCTGCCGATTCCCGAGGGTACCGAAGGCATTCCGGAGGGTTATCAGCTTGTACCGGTCGAGACCGGCATTGCCGATTCGACCAACACGGAAATCCTCGGCGGTCTGGAAGAAGGCACCGAGGTATTCCTCGCCGGACCGAGCGATCTGTACGCCGATATGTCGGATGACGGTATGTCAGTCGGTTGAGGAGGGCGCGCTTATGTGGGAAAGAAAGGCGCAGACTCCTGACACGGAGCGTCGCGCTGAATTGTTGATTGACGTTCAGCGCATGAGCAAGATTTACAACGAAGGAAGAGAAAACGAAGTGCGTGCACTGGATGATATCTCGCTGCAGGTATCCTGGGGAGAGTTCCTGTGCATTCTCGGACAGTCCGGCTCGGGCAAGTCCACGCTGATGAACATTCTCGGCTGTCTGGATATTCCGACCTACGGCTCCTATCATCTGAACGGGCAGCCGGTCAGCGATATGAAGCCGTCTGTGCTGTCCGGTATCCGCAACCGGGAGATCGGGTTTATCTTTCAGGGCTTTAATCTGATTCCGGCGCTGACGGCGCTTGAAAATGTCGAGCTGCCGCTCATCTACCGCGGTATGCCGCGGGAGGAGCGCCGCCGTCTGGCGCAGGAGGCGTTAGTCTCGGTCGGACTGGAAAAGCGCATGGATCACCGTCCGGGTGAGATGTCCGGCGGACAGCAGCAGCGTGTTGCGATCGCGCGGGCAGTGGCGGCAAAGCCGCCGATCATCATGGCGGACGAGCCGACCGGCAACCTGGATTCTGCCTCCGGTCTGGATATTATGCGCAAGCTGACTGCACTCAATGAGCAGGGAACCTCCATCATCCTCATCACGCACGACAACCATCTTGCACAGATGGCAAAACGCATCGTGACGATACAGGACGGCAGGATCATTTCGGACATGAAAGGAGGGGCCGTATGAATTGGATGCAGACGGTTCGTATGGCGTTCAAGTCCATCCTGAACAACAAGGTTCGCTCGATTCTGACCATGCTCGGCATCATCATCGGTGTGGCATCGGTTATCGCTATCGTGGCGTCGATTCAGGGCACGAGCAAGCTGCAGCGCCTGCAGTATGAGGCGATGGGCGTCAACCGCATCGACATTTACGGATACGGTGCGAAAAACCGCGACTGGCAGGAGTTTGAGGACTATATGACGAATGATCTGTCCGACAAAATCGCCGCATGGTCGCCGCAGAGCCAGTATTACGACTGGCAGAACAGCGGCATCCAGTACCGGGCCAAAAGGCTGAATAACAACGACAGCAACAGCGGCTATACCTATATGTACTTCGGCAACGAGCATTACGGCGAGGTAACAAGTCATGCGATTTCCGCCGGACGGGATATTTCTGCTGCGGACTGCCGCACGCGCGCCCGCGTCTGTGTGATCGGAGAAACATTGCGCAAGTATTTCTTCGGGGCGATGAGCCCGATCGGGCAGAAGCTGCAGATCGGCGGCAAGGGCTTTGAGGTTATCGGCGTGTATGCCGGCAAGTATGACGGCAAGCTGAATACAGACGATCAGATGATTGTGATGCCGTACACGCTGCAGAGCACGATGATGAGTGTATACGGCATGGCAGACCGCCAGTATATCGTGAAGGCGGCGGAAAAGGACGTGATTGCCGAGCTGACAGATGAACTTCTGCCGGGCTTTATGCAGGGCCGCTGCGAGGCGGGGAACGGATACTTTTCTGCTTCGTCGGACAGCCAGTGGCAGGAGCAGAGCGAGTCCTCCAACAACATGCTTGCGCTGCTCGGCGGCGGTGTCGCCGGAATCTCGCTGCTCGTCGGCGGTATCGGCATTATGAATATCATGCTGGTGTCTGTTACCGAGCGCACCCGCGAGATCGGTATCCGTATGGCAATCGGCGCTCGCAAGCGGGATATTATCGGGCAGTTTCTGGTAGAAGCCTCGGTGGTCTCGTGCTGCGGCGGTGTGATCGGCATTGTGCTCGGCTGCTTTCTTTCGGCGGTGCTGGGCAATCTGCTGCTCGCGAAAACGCAGAACAGCTACATGCCGACCGTGGAGCAGTTCACCGTACTGCCCTCTGCGGGACTGGTCATCGGCGCATTTCTGTTTTCTGCGCTGCTGGGTATCATCTTCGGACTGTATCCCGCCAATAAAGCCTCGAACCTGCAGCCGGTAGATGCGCTGCGGACGCAGTAAAAGGAAAGGACAGGTAGGAAAATGAAAAAAAGATTTGTCAGCCTGTGTCTGGCAGGCTTGATCATGGTTGCACCGGCTTCGGCGGTGTTTACCGATATTTCAGACAGCAGGGTATCGCAGACGGCCGCCGTTCTGGATGCACTGGGTATCATGCAGGGCGTAGGCGGCGGCAGCTTCGCGCCGGGTAAGGCGCTGACGCGGGCGCAGTTCTGCAAGCTGGCGGTTACCGCCATGGGTGTGACGGATGTAAGTCCGTATGCCAGCTACACGATTTTTCCGGATGTTAAGCATTCGCACTGGGCAGCGCCGTATATCAACGCGGCAGTACGCCATCCGGAGCTGAAGGAAAAGTCCATCATCCGCGGCTATGCGGACGGCAGCTTCGGCCCGGATAAGATTGTCAGCTACGGCGAGGTCTGCACCATGCTGCTGCGTATGCTGGGCTATAAAGAGGAGGATGTCGGTCCGTTCTGGCCTGCAGACTATATCGCGCAGGCACAGGCCATCGGTCTGACGGACGGTGTCACGATTACGGATGCGCGTGCCGCGGTCAAGCGCGGAGATGCGGCGGTGCTTCTGCTGAACGCTCTGAATACGGATAAAAAGGGAGAAGAGGGCAGCACACTGCTTGACAAGGTCGCGTCCTCGACGGTCAAGGACTGCATTCTGCTTGAGACCGGAAAAACATACAGCGGCCTTGCTGCAGATGCGGCATTGTTCTATGAGGACGGTGTTGTGGATACGGAATCTCCCCGTAAGACCGCCGGCACGCTGGACAGCAGCATGATCGGCGTGTACGGCACGATCGTTATCGGCAAGGGCAGCAGCAAGGTTGCGGTCGGTGTGATTCCGAACGGCAACAAGACCGAAGCCTATGAGGTTGTCAATGCGGCAGCAGATCGTATCGTTACCACGAACGGAACACTGCGTCCGGACCGCAAGACCAAGCTGTATATCAGCCGCGACCATGTCATGAATGAGTACGAAAATGCATGGGCGAACCTGCAGTCCGGCGACACGCTGACCCTGTACTACAACGAGTACGGTGTGCTGCAGCTGATGGCAGTCCTGCCGAAAACGACAGCAGGCGCCACGCACTCGTTTGTTTACGGTCTGGCGACCTCGCGCCGGATTCCGGCGGAGTATACGATCATCAAAAACGGTGCGAAGATCGACGCGAGCAAGCTGAAAAAATACGATGTTGTGACGCTCGATGCCGCAAACCGTCAGGCGATCGTTTCGGATACCAGGCTGAGCGGCAAATATCAGACCGACTCGACAACGTACAGCCATCCCTCTCAGGTGGAGATTCTGGGAAAGAAATTCTCGGTTTCCTCCGAGGCGGCGGCAACGTTCAAGGATATGAAGCTGAACGATTACATCACGCTGCTGTTTGACGCGGACGGCAATGTTGCGGCTGCGTACCCGAAAAAGGACGTCAGCGCGGAGATGCAGGGCATTGTAACCAAGATTGACGCGGAAAAGGCCACGGTCACGCTGACAAACGGTCTGACACTGCGGGATATTCCAATCGCCAAGGACGTAAAAACCGATGTGATGGGTCGTCTGGTTACGGTCAGCCAGTCCGGTGAGGGGGCAGACCTGATTCGCCGCACGCTCTCCGGAAAGACCGCCGGAAGCTGGTCTGTTGCGGAGGGCAAACTGGGCAGTAACGCTGTTTCCTCCAAGGTGCGCGTGTATGAGGAGGTGCTCTCCGGCGCACCGCTGAACGCGATCAACGTCAGTGATATTGACCTGACCTCGGTTCCGGCTTCGCAGATTAAGTATACCGTGCAGGATAATGCAGGTACGGTTACGAATATTGTTCTGGGCGATGTGACCGGGGAAAGCTGGATTTATGGTATTGGCTATGGCAAGCGGGATAAGACGGATGAGAAAGATGGCAATTCTCCGGAATATGTTGTGCTCCGCCATTGGGACGGGGCAAAGCAGGAGGAAAGCACATTCCGTGTACTCACGCTGCCGCGCGGTCTGGGCGGTGTACCGATTGCAGTCCCCAGAGGGTACTCAACCGATGCAAGCATCGTCAATACCTCACTGGATACGCTCAAGCTGACATTGATCGACACGGTAAAGCCGTCGGCATTTGACGGTTCCTCCGGTGTCCGCACCAAGGACGGCTATTACGAGCTGGCAGAGAACATCGGCGTTTACGTCTCGGAGCAGAACCGGTTTGTTTCGCTGCAGACGGCGAAATCCAACTACACGAGCTTCCGCGTATACGCCAATAAAACAGCGGAAAACGGCGGAAAAATCCGTGTGATCGTCGCTTCGTGATTTGCTGTGTGCTGCGGTTATAGTTTTCTGTTAAATAATTGAAATTGCAAAAACGGATGCTTCTCTGTACATGGAGAGGCATCCGTTTTGTTTCAGCTTGGATTTAATGCAGTTTTCAGGATTTTGAAAACGCCAAATAAATTGCAAAAAGCCGCTCTTTCCAACGAAAGAACGGCTTTATCTGGTGCGAGTGGTGATACAGAACTTTTTGAAAAAGCCAGTAATATCAACGGTTTTCAAGGCGGACGAGTAGCAAATAACTTGTATATATCCCCTTTTCGGGCGACTGTTTTTAAGGCAGCCGCCCTTTTTCTATACCTAAATTCAAGTGTTGTGATTAGGGTGCGAAAGCCTCTGTTTTTTCCTCTCTGACCGCCGCAAGCAGGCGGGCATGGATGTTTTCCTATGGATCACATCCGAGAGGCAAACCGGAGGCTTTTTTCATCGAAATCAACACTTTTCATTTTCAGAGGAAGGAGGTTCGAAGATGGCTGTATTCCGTATCGAAAAGACCAGAGATTACACGGTCATGTCCAACTACCATCTGCGGGATATGTCGCTGTCGCTGAAAGCGAAAGGGCTTTTATCTCTCATGCTGTCCCTGCCGGAGAATTGGGACTACACCATGAAGGGCCTTGCCCGTATCTGCAAGGATGGCATTGACAGTATCAGCGGCGGCATCCGGGAGCTGGAGGCGCACGGCTATCTGATCCGTTCGCGTGTCCGCAGCGCAAACGGGCAGCTCGGCTCTATCGAATACACCATTCTGGAACAGCCTAAAGCGCCGTCACCTACACAGGAAAAACCTATACGGGAAAATCCCGTACAGGCAAATCCAATGTTGGACGCTCCAATTCAGGAGAACCCCGCCCAATTAAATAAAGAAGAATCAAGTAACTATCCATCAAAGACAGATTTATCAATTACGCAAGAATCAAGTCCTATCCTATCAAGTCCCCCAGCCCCCAGGGAGCGGATTGGACAGGACGTGATGCGAAAGCGGGAAAGCTATCGGGCATTGATTTTGGAGAACATCGAGTATGACGTTCTTTCGCAGAATGTGCAGCTCGACAAAGACCGGCTGGACGAGCTGGTGGAGCTCATGGTGGATACCGTCTGTTCCAACCGGGAGATGATCCGCGTGGCCGGGGACGACTACCCGGCAGAGGTCGTCCGGTCGCGGTTCCTGAAGCTGAACGCCTCGCACATCGAGTATGTCCTTGACCGGATGCGGGAGAACACCACCTATGTCCGCAACATCAAGAAATATCTGCTGGCGGCGCTGTATAACGCCCCGGTCACGATGGACAGCTATTACACATCCCTA
>OLFX01002795.1_pt1 | contig 13171 bp, 13 predicted proteins | sample 1605091 | NCBI WGS metagenome assembly OLFX01 (sample SAMEA3888906, study PRJEB22519) | human gut metagenome | biome: human gut; feature: human-associated habitat; material: faeces | place: Denmark | collected 2012
AGAAGAAGAATTAGAGCGGATATGGATAGAAGTACTCGGTTCCACAAAGTATTCAAGAGATATCAGCTTTTTTAAAGCCGGAGGTGATAGTTTAAAGGCGATTATGCTGATTAATAAAATTAAAAAGTCACATTTAGTCAATGGAGATCTTGGGACAGCAATATTAGTGAATGCCCCTACGATTAGAGAACTGGCAAGTCAGATACAAATGATTAATCAGGGTGCAGAGTTGACAATTGATACCATTTAGCTGCAGACAAGGAGAAAAAATTATGGATATCCAAAAGTACATTAATGAGCTGGCAGAAAAAGAAATTGTAATTTGGTGTGAAGGTGATTCCATCAAGTTCAAAGCTCCGAAGGGGGCAATGACAGAGGAAAATAAAAATAAGTTGAGTCAGTATAAGTCAGTAGTGCTGGATTATTTAAAAGCACATAATAACTTAGTGTTCACCAGTGATACAAAACGGAGATATGAAAAATTCCCACTGACCGACATACAAAATTCCTATGTTATGGGAAGAAATCGTTTATATGAATTGGGTGGAATTGGTTGCCACGGTTACATAGAAATTGAAGTCAATAGATTACTTGATCCTGGTCAGCTGGAGGTTGCATGGAATAAAGTGATACAGAAGCATGATATGCTGCGACATATCCACATCGCGAATCGCAAACATAATAATGCAGCGAACCGGTTTGTCGTCAAACGTTTCCCAGCTGACGTCGGCACGGGTGCGTCCGATCGCAATGACGCTGCGGTTCACGACAGCGGAACGGCCATGAGGAATCGCGATCCCCTCGCCGATTCCCGTCACGCCTTCCGCTTCGCGGTGAACCAGCTCGTCGATGAACGGCTGTTCCTCCCGGATCGCGCCGTTTTCATAAAGCATGCGCGTCATCTGCGTGAACACTTCCTCCTTGGTTCTGGCTTCCAGTTCCAGATTGACGTTTTCTTCCATTAATACTTCTCTGATATCCAACATAAGAGTCCCTTTCTTTATCCGTTCAGCAAGCGCCGGACTTCCTCGATATCCTTGGGATCCAGCAGCGCGGATACCGTCACGCTCGGACAGGAAATTTCAAAATCAATACCGACGGTCGTTAAGATGAAATCCAGATCGGCTGCCTTTCGGTGCTTCAGCTGCCGCAGCGAGATCACATCGACGATCTCCAATTCCGGAAAGACGGTCGCTACCCGTTTCTTCAACAAATGTGAGGTGCCGATACCGGTCGAACATACTAACAGTACCCGCTGGCGCGGTGTCTTCGGCTCCAGCGCCAGCTGGAAATACAGGCAGAGATAACACAGCTCATCCTCAGAAATAAAATGTTTTGGATAATACTTTTGCTTAAGCTCCAGCACCGCGGTTTTCACCTGCGCGTACATCTGCGGAAATTCCGCGATCGTCTTCTCTTTTAACAGACAGACGATCCGGACGTTGTACTGAATTCGCGTGATCATCGAATTGATATGCAGAAGCAGGCTGTAAAACAAATTGGCGTCCTCGGTGAAACGGACCTGCGTTTCCGCCTCCATCTGTTGGATCAGTTCCTCACAGAACGCGAGCACCTCCGGCTGCGTGCTTTGCAGCGTCTGGCCGATCACTTCCCGCTTTGGCAGCTCACCCACGCCGCAGCCCATAAAGTGTGTGTAAATATACAACAGCTCGTTGGGTGGAAATGTGATCTGTACGGCTTGAGAAAAGGTCTGGACGCACGCCGCGATCTTCTTGTAAATCAGCGGATTGATCAGCTTCGGATTCATCACGCCGCCGGGATTGATGTAGCGCCGGCGGCGCATCCGTTCCATCGCGATCAGGATGTGCGTAACAATATTGATATAGTAAATATCGCCGAGAATCACACCGATCGCTTCCTCGATCTCACCCACGCACTGTTCTACCTGACGCAGCGATTGAGCGCCGTAGATTCCGCTCAGCACCATCCGGTTTTCCTCGTTCAGGCGTGTTGGCAGTCCGCTTGGCGGCAGCAGTTGGAAATGGCGGCTTTGGTTCAGCACCTCCGTAACTTCATTGCGGATCGTCAACTCGCCTCCGGTGATGTACGTTCCCTCGCGCGTGCGGTTCAGCGTCAGTCCGGCTTCGCGGATCCGCTGCTCAATGGCGGCCAGATCGTTCACAATCGAACTGCTTCCGACATAATACGCTTCCGAAAGGCTGCGGATTGTCGTGGGCTGAGGCGCGTTGAGAAGCAAACCCAGATAAATCCGGCGTCGCCGGTCTTCCACGGAATCTCCCGAGCTCAGCCGATCCCCGCCGTAAATCCAGCGGTTCAGTCGGCCGCGATCCGCATTGCCGCAGTCCAGCACAATTCCCTGACTGCTGCGTAAGAGCGTATATCCCAGCGACAACCCCAGAATTTCAATGCGCTTGAAATCCCGTTGGATCGTTTTGATCGAACACCCAAAGCGCCGGGCCAGTTCCGGATTCCGCAGCGGTTCCGTCTGCCCCGCCAACAATCTCAAAATCTGAATTTGGCGTTCATTGAGATCTTCCATAGGCATTTCCTTTCTTCGGTTTCATCATAATCAAAGTCCAAACAAGAAACCATACCAAAACATGTCGCGGTTTCCCGGACAATTTTGGTGCTTCTTCGACGTTAAACTTCATCATGACACGGAAACTGCCGTGAAAAAAGTGGTAATTTTTTTCCATAACCAGAAACGTCCTTCGTGTTTATGCACTCTTTCAAAAGCGAAATTCAAACAAAAAAAAGGTTCCCCACTTCACAGGGAAACCTTGCTTCTTTTTATCTTTACCCTTTTGGATGCCGCTATTTGAAGCTGTACCTTACGCCGCTTTCGCTTCCTGAACCTGAATCGTATATTCCGGATTGGCCGTTGTCAACAGCTGGCTGATCACCTCGCCTGCTTTTTTTCGCGCTTCCTCAAGCAGACCGCCGTCAATCACCTTGTCTTCCATGACGATTTTCTGCTGCTTCGAGAATGCGGCGTAATCCGAAATACTGATCGGATTGAAGAGATTGTTGGATTCATCGTAGACCTCAATGCTCGCCTCGTCGACCTCATGGCTTAAAATCTGAGCCGGCGGCAGTGTGATCGTGATTGTCTTGTCCACAACTTCGATCTGAACGTCGTCCAGCCGCACCCCGGCTGTAATTTTACCGTCATACGCCAAAATAAAGCTGGCTTTGGTCAGCGGAATCGTCCAGCCGTTGAGATCAGCGTTTTTTTCAAATTTGCCCATATTCGTGTAATGATATTCCACCGTTGTCAGCTGACTGACGGAACGCAGCTGCTGAAACAAGGTGTCGCTGGTCACCGTCGTCTTGCCGGAATGACTGCGCTGCGCCAGCAGGACGCCGCCTAAGAAGCAAACTGCCCCCAGAATCAAAGCGACGATGGTGATGCTGATCATCTTGCGGATGATCGACTGATTTTGTTTTTTACTCATGAACCTGCCTCCAGCCCGGAATCGACAACCTGCGTCGAACTCTGTCGGTTTCTGTCGCTTTCATTATACCACGTCCGCTTTCCTCACGCTGACGCTTTTGCGTTTGACCAAAGAAAAAACGGGCGTTTCCTGAACCCGCGGCCCCGTTTTGCACAAGGGCGCGTCGTTTTCGGAAATTCCCGTTTTTGAGAAATCAGTTTAGTCGTTGAACAGATCGTAAACGGCGCTGACCGGATTCTTCAGCTGGATCGCTTCGATCGTCTTCGCCAGCATGTAGCCGACGGACAGCAGCGTGATCTTATCCGTGCCGTTCTTCTTTTCTTCGCTTAACGGAATCGTGTTGGTGATGACCATTTCCTTAATGTAGGAATTCTGAATCCGTTCGATCGCCGGTCCGCTTAACAAACCGTGCGTGCAGGCGAAGTAAATTTCCTTCGCGCCTTTTTCCTTCAGGATGTTGACGCCGGCAATCAGCGTGCCGCAGGTATCCGCCATATCGTCGACGATGATCGCGGTCTTGCCTTCAACCTCGCCGATCACGTTCATCGCTTCCGCGACATTCGGTTTCGGCCGACGCTTGTCAATAATTGCCATCGGCGCGTTCAGGCAGTCGGCCAGACGGCGCGCCCGAGTGGTTCCGCCATGGTCCGGCGAAACGACGACGACATTCTCCAGATTCTTGGAACGGAAATACTGGCCGATCATCGAAACGGCGCTCAGATCGTCGATTGGAATATTGAAGAAGCCCTGAATCTGGGTCGCATGCAGGTCAATCGTCACGACGCGGTTCGCCCCAGCAGTCTGAAGCAGATCCGCAACCAGCTTCGCGGTGATCGGCTGGCGCGCACGCGCTTTGCGGTCCTGGCGCGCATACCCGTAATACGGCATGATGACGGTGATTTCCCCTGAGCTGGCGCGCTTGCAGGCGTCGATCGCGATCAGCACTTCCATCAGACGGTCGGAAACCGGCGAACATGTCGACTGGACGATATAAACGGAACGGCCGCGAACTGTTTCCTCCGGCTCCACCATAATTTCTCCATCGGCAAAATGCTTAACAGAAATCTTTCCCATTGGTAAGCCCAGGTATTCTACGATTTCCTGAGCCAGTTCAACACTGCTGGACAGTGCGAAGACAATTGCATTCTCGATCATGTTTTCTCCTTTTATTTTTTCTCTTTGTTTTTGTAGATAAGACCATAACCCGGCTTGTTTTCCTGGCGTACGCGACCGATGGCCATATCCCCATCCGGCACATCCTGAGTCGCAGTCGATCCCGCAGCGACGACGGCATTTTCGCCGACCGTCACCGGCGCGATCAAATTGACGTTGCTGCCAATGAAGGCTCCGTCCTTGACAACTGTGTGGAACTTGTTTTTCCCGTCGTAGTTGACGGTGATGACGCCGCAGCCAATGTTGACTTTCGATCCGATCTCGCTGTCGCCCAGATACGTCAGATGCGCACAGCGGCTGTCGAAGCCGAACTTGGTGTTTTTGAATTCGACGAAATTGCCAATCCGGTTCTTACTGTCAACCTCGCAGTTCATCCGCAGATGAGCGTAAGGACCAATTTTAACTTCGTCATGAACGATGCTGTCGGTAATGCGCGAGCTGTCGACCGTGCAGTTCTTTCCGATCACGGCGTTAACCAGAAACGACTGCGGAAGGATTGTCGTCCCGTCGTTGATCACAGTGTTGCCTTCCAGATAGACGTTCGGATACAATGTGACGTCTTTGCCCAAGACGACGTCCGGTCCGATATACGTGCTGTCCGGATTGATCAGCGTGACGCCTTCCTCCATCCAATGCTCGTTGATCCGCTTCTGCATCCAGCGGGTTGCCTGCGCCAGCTCTTTTTTGTCATTGACGCCGCTGGCTTCAAAGCTGTCTTCCACAATCTTGGCCTTCACGCCTAACCCATGGCGGTTGAAAATTTCAACTAAATCCGTAATGTAATACTCCTGCTGCGCGTTGTCATTACGGATTTCTTTGAGATGCTCAAACAAAGCCTGATTGTCGAAGCAATAGATGCCGGTGTTGATTTCCGTGATTTTCCGCTGTTCCTCTGTGCAGTCTTTGAATTCCACGATCTTCTCAATCATGCCTTCAGCGTTGCGGATAATCCGGCCGTACTGTTTCGGATCGTCCAGCACTGCCGTTAACACGACCATGCCGCACTGATCCAGGGCGTCCAGCATCCCCTGATAGGTTGCGCTTTGAATGCAGGGACAATCCCCATTGACGACTAAGGTTTTTCCTTCTGCCTGGCTTAGAATCGGCGCCGCCTGCATGACCGCGTGGCCGGTTCCCAACTGAGGGGATTGAAGCACAAACTCACACTGCCCGCTCATTGCAGCTTCCACCTGTTCGTGGCCAAAACCAACAACGGTTACAATCTTATCGACCTGAATTTTTTTCAGATTGTCAAGGATATGCCCCAGCATCGGTTTCTGGCAGACCGGGTGCATCACCTTCGGCAGCTCAGAGTGCATGCGTGTACCCTTGCCCGCCGCCATAATAATTGCAGATTTCATTATCCATCGTCCTCCATAGTCTATTTTACTCAAACTCGCCCTTTAAAAAAAGCCTAAAGTGATGTTTTTTCCCTGGATTTCCTGTTTTTTACAGTTATTCCCAGCCTGTTTCCTTAATTCCAGTCTCCGGTTTCTGAATGAAGGGGCTTACATTGTGCTTTAGAGATCTTTCCTGGCTGAAAGGATACCTGAAAATCGTTCAGGTAAATCGATCTGATACGAAAAAGAACGCAGCGAAATCCTGCATCCTTTTTGTCTGTTTTATGATAGCCATTGGATCTATCCCGGCCTTAATAATGCGCAAGATCAATACCCTGCTTCGAAATGAAGGACTGGACTTCCGATGAGCAGAGAACATCCAGTTCCTGCAGCCGCTGCCAGTTGTACGAGCTTTCACGGTATAACTTCAGATCGCAGAAACCGGGATGTGTCATGATCTCGATATCTTCATTCAAATGCTCAGACAAGATCTGGATTAGAGTTTCGCGTGTTGCGGATGGTCCAAAAAATCCCGTAACGAATCGATAGGCGCTTCCCCGGCGGACAGGCAATTCATATTCCTGTGCCAGTTTCTGCGTGATCCGCAGCATCGCCTCGTTCATATCATGCACGCTGTGATGAGAATCCAGATGCGTGGGTTGGGTATTGAAGACGTCGATAAACCGATCGATCTGCGCTTTCCACTCCGTGTAGACTTCATGTTCATCCAGGGGCTGGGACACAATATCCGCCCGCGAAAGAAATCTGCCCTCGGCATCGGTAAAACTCGCTCCACCTGTCAAACTGGTCCCCAAGGTTAGTGTCAAATGCACGCCAAGTCTCAATTTAGGACAAGTCCTCGCAAGCTCCCGCGTCGTCTCGAGATCCGGCATATTGCACAGAACAGTCGTTGAGCGGATAATCCCCTGACGAACGCCTTCAACAATCCCCGCGCTGACAGCCGGCGTATAGCCGAAATCATCAGCGTTTATAACTAATTTCATTTTGCCGCCTATTCCATCTTTTGATAGACCGCAACGAATTCCTCAGCCAGGATTCCAAACGCTTCCGCACTCATCAGCTGGTCTTCCGCATGCATCAATAACAACGTGAACGGAATCGGCTCGCCGTTCGCTTCCTGCTGGATCAAAGAAGCATGGGCATGATGACCCTCGATAAAAATTTCCTGACCCTGTTTAATCAAGGCTTCCGCTTCTTCAAAACGCCCGGCTTTCGCCGCATGAATCGCTTCTATATAGGAAGACCGGGCGGTACCAACCGCGCTGATAATCTGGAAACTAATCAGTTCTAAGCCTTCCATTAGTCTTTTAATACCTCTTTTACCCGTTTGATGACCGCTTTGCCATCCATCATGCCGTAAGCGCGCATTTCAATTGCTTCCACCGGACAGCTGACCTGCTGACGGACTTTTTCGACATTAAACCGCACCTGCGGACCCAGTAAAACAATATCCGCGTCCTCGCCGCGAACCTTAGCCTCCGCCACCGGATAAGCTGCGATATCACATGCATAATTTTCTGCTTCAGCGGCAGCTTGCATTTTCTTAACTAGCGCGCTTGTGCTCATCCCAGCCGCGCATAACAAAACAATTTTTCGCATTATTTTCTCCTTTCACCCTAATCTAAATCTTCGCCTTGTGTGGCAATGACTTTTTTGTACCAGTCAAAACTATCTTTTTTTATCCGTTTCAGCGTACCCTGCCCCTCGTTATCCTTGTCTACATAAATGAATCCGTATCGTTTTTCCATTTCGCCGGTCGATGCGCTGACCAGGTCAATACATCCCCACGGTGTGTAGCCGATCAAATCGACGCCGTCCTCCAGTGCCTGCTGCATCTGCTGAATATGCTCGCGCAGATAAGCGATGCGGTAAGGATCATGAATTTTTCCATCTTCGCTGATCTTATCCACCGCGCCCAGCCCGTTTTCTACGATCATCAGCGGAATATGATATCGTCCGTAAATTTCGTTCAGATACCACCGCAGACCTTTCGGATCGATCTGCCAGCCCCAGTCGGAAGTCTGAAGATAAGGATTCCGAACACCGCTCATCATATTCCCGGCGCTTTGCGCATGTTCCGAATCGCTCGAAGCACAGCTGCTCATGTAATAGCTGAAGCTGTAAAAATCCACATGTCCTTGCTTGAGCAGCGCGGCATCTTCTTTTTCCTGATGAATTTCGATTCCGTTTTCTTGAAAGAATCGACGGGCAAAATGCGGATATTCGCCACGAACCTGAACATCACCGCAGAAATAATTACTCATTTGCATCCGTTTCTGCGCCGCTAACAGATCCTCCGGCTGACAGGTCAGTGGATAACAGGCATTGCCGGCGATCATACAGCCGATCTGGTTGTCGGGATTGATCTCATGCGCTAAAATCACAGCCTTCGCACTGGCGACAAACTGATGATGCAGCGCCTGAAAGCGAGCGGAGCGGACTACTTTGGATTCCTCCCCGGCGCCAAACATTAAGCTGTCCGCTTCCGGCAGAATTCCGCCGCCCATATATCCGCCAAAGCTGCTGGCTAAGATATTGATCTCGTTGAAGGTCAGCCAGTAACTAACCAGATCGCGATATTCTGTAAACACGGTACGGCAATAATTCAGAAAGAAATCAATACACTGTCGGTTTGTCCAGCCGCCATATCGCTCCGCCAGTGCAAACGGCATCTCATAATGACTCAGCGTGACCAGCGGTTCAATTCCATGTTTATGACATTCCTCAAATACACGTCGGTAAAATTCCAGTCCTTCCGGATTCGGAGTACTTTCATCCCCTTGAGGATAAATCCGGGTCCAGTTAATCGACATCCGGTAGACCTTGAATCCCATTTCGGCAAACAGAGCGATATCTTCCTTGTAATGATGATAGAAATCAATGGCTTCATGGGATGGGTAATGAACCCCCGGTTCTATGTTGCGGGTAACTCTGCGTGGCGATTGCCGATTGCCGGAAGTCATATGATCGGCACAGCTTTCGCCCTTGCCCCCAACATTCCATGCCCCCTCGCATTGGTTTGCGGCGGTGGCCCCACCCCATAAAAAGTTCTTTGGAAAACTCATCTTATCTCTTATCCTTTCTGTTCGGTACATAATCCGCAGTGCTCATCATAAAAATCAAAGCCTTTCGCTCGAATTCAAGGATCACTTTTGAATACTTCGGATCATGAATCACATTATTCAATTCCATCGGATCTTTTTGTAAATCATAAAGTTCATCCTCTTCATACAATCGTTTTACATATTTATAGTGTTGATTTCTCAACATCAGTGCTTTGGTGTGTTCAGGTCCTTCACTGGCTTGAGTGGAGAGCCGCGGCCAATACTGCGATTGTGGGCCATGTCCCTTTTCCATACATTGTTCTTCACCATGGATCCGCCCGCCTTCGCAATGAACTTCGCTGCGGTGCGTATCACATCCCCGCAATACCGGAACCAATGATTTGCCAAATTGCGTATAATTCAAATCAATGCCCGTTAACTCCGCCACGGTCGCAGTCAGATCTGTCAACTCCGCCAAAGCCGGCGTAATCCGCGGCTTGCTTTCCAGGCTTTGCGCGGGACGGATGATCAGCGGCACATGGCATACCGGATCATCAAAACAATTCTGCACTTTTTCCGCAATGCCATAATCCCCGGTGTAGTCACCATGATCACTGAATACAAAGATATTTGTCTGCGCATCTAAACCAGTTTCGGTCAGCTTGGCTTTCAACTTGCCGAACAGTGCGTCAAACTTAGCGGTCATATCCAGATAGGTTGCCCGCAGTTCATTCCAGCGTTCCTCATCCCACTGCCCAAGCTGCTGCTTCTCATGAATTCCCTGAAGCATGCTTGGTTTTCCGTGTGTTTTTGATAAATCCGGCCGTCTTGGACTTAACGCTCTGCGATCCGTTAGCCCATAGAAAGGACGGGCGCAGCCATATGGCGGATGTGGAAAGCCCAGACTGACATACAGGAAAAATGGTTTCCTGTTATCCTCTGTACGCTTCCGTTCCAGATATTTTAAGGCATACGCAACAATCAGATCATCCATTGATTCCATACCCGGTTTCCCGGTGACATCCCCCATATAAAACGAATAATAACCATCAGTTGAAAAATCCGCGCTTTTTTTATTTGATTCTTGTGTTTTCATATGCTTGGCATATTGACGCAAGATCTCCGGGTCCATCCCGGAAAAGTATTCATCGCAATACACTGTTTTGTCGCGGTCGGAGGGAATCACATCATTGCGGCCGCACCAGATCACCTCATAGCCATTTTCTTTCATGATCCGCAGCAGGTTCGGTTCGTCTTCATTCTGTAAAAAATGCATCGTCCGATGACCCAGCGTATGCGGATACAAGCCGCTTAAAAAACTGCAGCGAGACGGAACACAAACTGGATTCTGGCAGAAAGCGTTGGAAAATGAAACGCCTTCCTGAGCCAAGGCATCCAAATGGGGTGTGTGCGAAGCGGGATTGCCTAAGTGATGCAATGTGTCAGCAGGCATCTGATCGGCCGCGAAATAAACAATATTCTGTTTCATAATTTCTCCTTTATCCCTCTGTTGGTTTGGTTATTCCAACTTTTTTATTCCGCTGCTTCTGATTCTTTTTCCTGAGCCAGCGCCCGTTTATCAGCAACCAGGAAGAACGGGTAGTATAATGCCATATTGATCACAATCAGGACTAAACCCCAGACAAAGCCTGTCCAGTGAGCGTTCAGCAAAGCCATGCCGATCGGGCTAGGAATAAACATATTGCTCGATGCACCAGTAGGCCAGGCAACCAGTCCGATCGTCATGACCAGGCGGGTCAGCAACACGCTGATGACCGGGGATAAAATGAAGGGAATGCCCAGAATGACATTCATAATCATCGGTGTTCCGAACATCATCGGTTCAGTAATATTAAATAACGAGGTTGGCAAGGCAATTTTAGCCAGAGCTTTGAATTGCTTCGACTTGGCGATGAACATCAGTAAGTTCAAGGCTAACAAGCCGATCCCAGCACAGACAGCACTGCCATAGGCCCATTCTGGATAGGGAGCCGGCAAACCCGCCGCAAAGGCTGACTGATTGGCCGCCGTGGCTGCAGCCATAATCAGATACATCGCGCTGTTGACAAGCATGCCGCCGTGAATACCGAACAGCCAGAATATTTTAATCATCACCATGTAGATCAGCAAGCCGCCAAAGCCGCCGCCCACCTTCATTAATGGTGCCTGCAAAATCCCGTAGATCAACGCTTGTGCTGTTCCAAAGGAAGTCAACGACATCCCATATCGTATCGCTAAAAAAACAATAAAGGTTGCGCCGCCCGGAAGCATGTTCTCAAACATAGAAGCAACATTTGACGGAACGGAATCAGGCATTTTTATTTTCCAGCCGCGGTCTAAAAAGAAAACGTATAACCGTGCTGACAGTAAGCCAACAATAATCGCCAGGAAAATGCCTTGGGAACCGACCGCACTCAATGAAATCGCATTCTGAACCGTAGTTACCAGTCGTTCCCCGGTAGCAGGGTCAACCGCTGTGCTCGAGGCTGTGAGCGGTGTAAGAATCATAAACGAGCCGAAAGCAATGATTCCTGCCGCAAAGCCATCGCGGTTAAAGCTTTTTGCCAGGCAATAGGCCATCGCAAACACTACGTAAATCGCCATCAGATCGGATGTAATGGATACCGGAATAGAAAGTAATGTTCCTAATCCGCTGGTTGCCAGAAAAGTCTGCCAGGCGCCGATCGGGATCGATTTAATTAAATTGAAAAGCGATCCGGCGATTGAAACTGCCGCGATGCTCATAAAGCCATCCATCAGCACCTTCATGTATCTTTTCTGAGTGAAGCCGACAATTTTTTCTAAAAATTTGTCCATGTGAGGTTCCCCTTTCTTTCTGGCTTCACTTTATCGCATTTCCGCGGTGCTTTCATTATCATTACAAGCTCATTTTTGAAGGCCTTATTGCTAAAGAAAGAGACTAAGTACCATTCTCAAGATAAAAAACAGACAAATAACAAGGCTGATATATAACGTATCAGTCAAGCTAAAAGGAATATAACGAGAATCGAGGTCTATCGGAATTAACCGGCGCATGCCTTGATCCAGAATCATTGCCAGGCAGCAGATCGCAAATAAAAACGGACACATTCTTAAACTCAAAGCCTCGATGGGAATCCAGGCCAGATTATTGCGGAAAAGCAGGGTTACAGTTTCATTTCCCGCATCATTTACTGGTAGAAGCATAAAACAGCTGACGACACATAAGACAACACAAGCCATTGGCTGCCGATTTAATTTTAAGGCGTAATGATAGCCAATCGAAAAAATAAGATAAAACCCGATCATTTTCATCAGTGCCAGATTTAACCATTCGATCGGTTTCCAATCCATAACCGTTTTTAGTCCCCAGACAATTCCAGCTAAAACCAATATAAGGACCATATCTTTCAAACTCGATTTTATAATATCCATGAAAATCACAGGTGTGAACTTAACTTTAGGTGTTGCCTCACTGCGTCTTATTTTGCAAGATCCGCGATGGTACTTCATTATTTTTTCTATCACCCCAGAAATATTTTCTTGTGTCAGGGCTTCTTCATCCACATGCTCAATCGGAATTGCCAGATTATCCGCAATCGCACGGATCTGCGGATAAAAAACCTGTGCCTGTGGCGCAACTAAAATCAAATCACATTGTTTTGCCTTATCTTCCAGATTAAAAATACCTGTCGCTTCTATATGGTCTTTATAACCTTGTAATAAAAGCTGTTGCTGAAGGCGTTTTGCGAGGACATTGGTCGTAATGCCGCCGACACAAACCAACAGGACATTTATTGCAGAAATCGATTCAGACATGCCAACGCCTCCTCTTTACTAAGACAGGCTAAAAGTTCCCGGACAGATCCAGGATCGCTGACAAGCTGCGCGATTCCATCGTTGAGATGCTGGGATTGAGATGTTTCTTGTTTCGGAAGAATCATCAAAAGAATCATTCTGACACGTGTTTTTTTCCACAGAATCGATTTTTTCAGTGTCATCAGTGCCAGGCATGGATTTTTTGCATCATAGTCAAAGGGATGCGGCAGGGCCGTTTCCAAACCGATTTCCGTCGCGCTCAGCGCTTCCCGCTTCATGACCTGTTCCAGCGGATTGACAGCCAGGTTGGCCTCGGCGGCAGCGGCATTCTCGAGACCTGCCTGTCCATCCTGAACGA
>OLFX01002799.1_pt1 | contig 13159 bp, 9 predicted proteins | sample 1605091 | NCBI WGS metagenome assembly OLFX01 (sample SAMEA3888906, study PRJEB22519) | human gut metagenome | biome: human gut; feature: human-associated habitat; material: faeces | place: Denmark | collected 2012
GTGTAATTGGATTGTTATTGTTCAATAAAACAAGCAAAACCAATTTGCAAGAGGACTTTTATGTCTTCTCTGCAAATTGGTTTTTTCTTTTTTCCAAGGAGGTTTAGCGATGGAAATCTGTTATAGCCCGTTAGCGGGCAAAACGGTCAATCTGGACCATGTTGCGGACGAAATGTTTTCTCAGCGGATGCTGGGGGATGGAATTGCGGTCGAACCGGAAGCCAGTGAAATTTACAGTCCGGTCGCCGGCGAGATCACGATGGTTTATGAAACCCAGCACGCAATCGGCATTAAAACGGAGAAGGATGTTGAAATTCTGCTGCATATCGGCATCGACACCGTCATGTTGGGGGGAACGCCATTTAAAACAAAGGTGCAGGTCGGCGATCATGTGCGTCCGGGCGATCTTCTGACGCTTGTCGATTGGGATTACATCCGGAAGAAAGGCTGCGACACGATCGTTCCGATTCTGGCAATCAACCGCAAAGTAAAGCTGCTGAAAGGTGAGGAAAATGTAAAACCGGGCGAAGCTTTATTTGAAATCGAAGCATAACGTAACGCGGAAAGCGAGGTGGCTCTGTGATCATCAAACAGATTTACAATAACAATGTCATCCTCTCGGAGAATGAAGCGGGGGACGAAATCATCCTGGTCGGCCGGGGAATTGCCTTCGGCATGACCCGCGGAAGTAAAGTCGTGGAAGGCCGGATTGAAAAGAAATTTGAGCTTCAGGACGACGTCGGCCAGAAATTCAAGACGCTCGTTCAGGAAGTCCCGTATAAAACGATTCTGGTTTCAGAAGAAATTATTGATTATATCAAGACGCAGTCAACTAAACGCATCAACGATTCCATCTACGTCACGCTGACCGACCACATCGCCAACATGATCGAACGGGTCAAGATGGGAATTGTCTTTGATCCAACGCTGCTGCTCAACGTCAAATCGCTGTATAAAGAGGAATACCGGCTGGGCTTGAAAGTCACGGAGCTGCTGCGGCAGAAATTGAAAATCGACATCGACGATGGAGAGGCAAGCTTCATCGCCCTGCATATCATCAACGCCGAGCTGGATTCCAATATGCAGCAGATGTATGAAATCACAGCGGTGATTGAGGATATCCTCAACATCGTGCGCGAGGATTTTCACGTCGATACGGAAAACGGCCAGTGCGACCGCTTTATCACGCATTGCCGCTTCTTTGCCCAGCGCGTTGTCAATAACGAATATCTCAGCACCAAGTCCGACTACAATCTGAGCACCTATCAGGTGTTCGAACAAACGCATCCGCGCGAAACCGCATGTATCGAGCGGATCGCGCAGCGGATCAAGGAACAGTACAGCTATGAGGTCAGTACGGATGAAAAGCTGTATATCATGATCCATCTGATCCGCCTGACCGAATAACAGGTTATTGCCAGCCCTCATCCGAGCGGGCTGTGTAATAAAGGTTTTGAAAAAGGACTGGAAGTTTTATCAGCGCACGTTCATTTCAAACAGGCTCAGCTGGCCTGGGAAGATTACCGGCTTAAGACGGGACTTTCCATTGGAAATGAGGACGTGCCGGTCAGAAAGAAACAGAAGGGAAAAAGGACGAAAGTCGATTCCGGGCGGCCAGGAAGCCGCGCATCAGACGGCCTGTTTCCACAATGTTTCACGCTTTGCCAGGCGTCTTTCGCGAAGGTGCTGAGGCAGGCTGACCGTCAGAACTTCCAAGCTCCGTTTCAGCCAGCAAATCCAAAAAAGATTTGAAAGGAGAAATCACCAAGTATGGGGAAATATGAAGAGTTATCCAGAAAAGCACTGGAAGCTTTAGGCGGCGTGGAGAACATCACGCACGTCACGCACTGCGCAACACGTCTGCGGATCAGCTACGCCCGCAAGAGCGTCGTCAATGAGGAAGGCTTGAAAGATCTTCCGGGATCCGCCGGCATCGTCAACAAAGACAAGCAGATCCAGATCATCATCGGCCCGGGCGTTCATGACGCTTACGAAGAATTCCTGGAAATCTCCGGATGGAGAGAAGGCGGCGCCGTCGCCGCGGAGGAAGAGGAAGAAACCGGACCGAAGAACGCGATGTACTACCTGAACAAGTTCGGCAACTTCGTCGCTCCGATCTTCATGCCGGTCGTTCCGGCGATGATCACCGGCGGTATGATCCTGGCGATCAAGAACCTGTTGGTCAACTACTTCGGCATGGGCGTTGACAGCGGCACAGCACAGCTGATGCTGATGATCTTTGACGCCGGCTTTGCCTTCCTGCTGGTTTACGTCGGCTATACGTTAGCTTCCCAATTAAAGATGCAGCCGATCATGGGCGCCTTCTTAGGCGCGACGCTGATCGCTCCGCGCTTTGCGACCGGAACCGTCACCGACTTCTTCGGCATCGGCATTCCGCAGGTTTCTTACAGCTCGACCGTCATTCCGATCGTGCTGGGCGTCTTCTTCATGTACTATGTCCAGAAGGTTCTGAAGAAGATCATTCCGGAAGCGCTGACGTTCTTCTTAACGCCGCTGATCACGATGATTGTCGTCGTTCCGGTTACGTTAATCGTTTTAGGCCCGATCGGCAACCAGCTGTCCGGCTACATTGCGGCCTTCTGCATCTGGCTGACCAATACGCTCGGCTTTATCGCTCAGCCGATCCTGTCGGCGATCTATCCGTACATGGTTATGTTTGGTTTGGATAAGGGTCTGTCTCCGATCGGCATCGAACTGATCGCCAACCTCGGCTACAACTCCGTCACCGGCATTATGGGCTTCGTTTCCAACATCTGCATCGGCGGCACGGCCCTGGCAGTCGCGACGACGATCAAAGACAACAAGGCGCAGAAGGGCATGATCGCTTCCTTCGGCGTCACGGCGCTGTGCGGTGTTACTGAGCCGGCCTTCTACGGCGCGCTGCTGTCGCGGCCGAAAGCGTTGATCGGCACAGCCATCGGCGCGGTTTCCGCGGGCTTAGTCGCAGGTCTGTTCGGCTTGAGAACGTTCGTTCAGGGCGGCTGTCCGGGATATCTGACGTTGTTGTTCTTCGTTGATCAGAACGGCGGTCTGCATTATGTCTGGATCGCGATCCTGGTCGCGGCGATTGCGACGATCGTTTCCTTCACGGCGACGAAAGTCATTCTCAGCCGGGATATGAAAAAGGCAGCGAAATAAAAATCAGGCTTCACTTCACGCTGTCGGGATGCTTCATTCCGGCAGCGTTTGTTTAAACGGACCCCCAATACAGGAGTTCGCCAGATTTTAGAAGAAAGGGCGAAGCGGCAGGCTTCGCAGGGTAAAATGATGAAAGTATTAATCGGACAATTTATCAATGAGGCCAACGCCAACATTCCCGTCAAGGACGAGATCACAACCTTCGACATCGCTTTCGGCGACGAGCTGATCGAAAAAATGCAGGTCGGCGATATTTTCGAGCAGGCCGGGATTGAAATCATTCCATCGGTGTACGCGGTATCGGGCGCCTCGGGCGTGATCAAGCGTCACACGTTCGACTACATCGAAGCGTGCTTCCTCAATGCGGTGCGCGAGCATCTGCATGAAATCGACGGGATTTATCTGATGCTTCACGGCGCGAGCGAGGTCGACGGCTTAGGCTCGGGCGACCATCACATCCTCAAGGCGATTCGTGACCTCGTCGGGCCGTACATCCCGATCACGGTGGCCTGCGATCCGCATGGCAACCTGTGTCAGGACTATGTTGAAGCGACGACCGCGATCCGCAGCTACCGCCAGTCTCCGCACACCGATTCCCGCGATACATGGCGGAAGATGGCGCAGATGGTCTGCGATCTGGTCAAGGACCGGCAGAACATTCATTCTGTGTACCGCAAGCTGCCGATGATTCTGGGTGGGGAACAGAGCGTATCGGCGGATGAGCCGGTGCGTTCGATCAATCGGTATCTGGATGAGCTGGAACAGGATCTGCGGATTCTGAGCTGTTCCTGGCATGTCGGCTATCTGCGTCACGATTGTCCGGAGGCGGGATGCGGCATCGTCGTCGTTCCGGCCAGCGGAAAGGATCAGGCGTATGCGGAGACGATCGCCGATCAGCTAGCGGAGTATGTCTGGCAGCGGCGGCATGAATTCCACTATACGGGATTGACGGCAAAGCCGCAGGAAGCCTTGCGGATGGCGCTGGAATTTGATGGCAAGCCGGTGTTTCTGACCGATTCCGGAGATAATGTGACCTCGGGCGCCAGCGGATGGAATACCCGTGTGTTGCGACAGTTTCTCGCTGTTGGTCATTTACAGAAACGCGTCCTGTTCGCGTCGATCTGCGATCCCAAGGCCGTTAACCAGCTGCAGGATCACGCGGTCGGCGAACGCGCGGTCTTTAACTTGGGCATGAATGCCGACGTCCATTCTGAAAGCGTCACCTTGAAAGGCACGATCATCGCGAAGGGACCGTTAATGGGCAATCTGTGGAGCGGGCGTCAGCGGGTCTGGGGACAAACCGTCACCGTCCAACTGGAAACGAAACCGATCGATGTCTTGATCGCTTCCAAAAACAATACGTTGTGCGAACAGCACCAATACGAGGCTGCGGGCGTGGATTGGGATGACTACGACGTGATCGTCGTGAAGCAGGGCTACATTTTTCCGGAATTAAAGGCGAAAGGGAAACTGTGCATCATGTCGCTGACCGACGGCGCGACGCCGCAGGATACCGCCTCGATTCCCTTCAAGCAGATTCAGCGGCCGATGTTTCCAATCGATGAGATTTAAGGAGGGAAAAGCGATGAAAGTTATGATCGGCACATTGTATGCCGAATGCAACGATCAGATTCCAACGCGGGCCCGGCTGGAAAATTTCGATCTGGCCCGGGGCGAAGCCTGTATTGATAAAATGAAGATCCGGTCTGTCTTTGAACAGGCGCAGATCACGCTCATTCCGGCGCTGTATGCCGACGGCGGATCGACCGGTGTGATCGAGCGGCCGGCTTACGATTATATTGAATCCCAGATGCTTCAGACGTTAAAAACGCATCTTCACGAACTGGACGGAATCTATTTGTTTCTGCACGGCGCCAGTGAGGTGGAAGGGATGGGGTCTGGCGAACATCGGCTGCTGAAAAAAATCCGGGAGCTGACCGGGCCGTATCTGCCGATTGCCGTCACCGCCGATCCGCACGGCAACCTGTGCCGGGACTATGTGGAACAATGCACGATCCTGCGCAGCTACCGCGAATCGCCGCACACCGACGCCGACGCGACGAAACGCCGAGTCGCGCAGATGTTGTGCGATCTGTTGAAAAAACGGCAGAATATCCATGCCCTTTACCGCAAGCTGCCGTTGATCTTAGGCGGGGAACAGAGCGTGTCGACGGATGAACCGGTGCGCTCAATCAATCAGTATATGGATGAGCTGGAAAAGGATCCGCGGATTTTAAGCTGTTCCTGGCATGTCGGTTATATCCGTCACGATACCGATGTCGCCGGCTGCGGCATCGTCGTGGTGCCGGCCACGGAAAGCGACAGCGCTTATGCGGAAACGATTGCGGATCAGCTGGCGGAATACGTCTGGCAAAAACGCCATGAATTCCACTACACCGGTCTGACGGCCGATTTGGAGGAAGCGCTGGACATGGCTGTCAATTTTGAAGGCAAACCGGTGTTTGTCAGCGATTCCGGGGATAATGTCACCTCCGGGGCGACCGGCTGGAACACGTTGGTATTACGCCGTGTATTGGCGCGGAAGACGCGGACAAAATCATTTCTGTTTGCGGCAATCTGCGATCCCGGAGCATTTGGGAAGCTTAACGCCCTGGCAGTGGGATCTGCCGCACAGTTTACGCTGGGCGTCAATCATGACGCCTGCTCAGAAAGCGTGGCGCTGCGGGGAACGATCAAAGCCAAAGGCAAGCTGATGGGCTACGCGCTGCATGACGTCAACGCGGTGTTCGGCGAATGTGTCGTTGTTTCGCTGCAGGATGAGAACATCGACATTATCGTCAGCAGCACCCGGCAGGTGCTGTGTGAGCAGCATCAGTTTGAAAACGCCGGCGTGAACTGGGATGACTACGACGTGATCGTTGTCAAGCAGGGCTATCTTTTTCCAGAGTGCAAAGCGAAGGGCAGACTGTGCGTCATGGCGCTGACTCCGGGAGCGACGCCGCAGAACACCGCGATGATTCCGTTCAAGCGGATTCAGCGGCCGATGTTTCCGATCGATGAAATATAAGGAGAACAAGAAGATGGAAATTAATGCCCAACGGTTATGGGACCGGCTTCACCAGTTAGGCCAGATCGGCGTCGATCCGCAGGGCGGCGTCACCCGCTGGACTTTTACCGACGCGGATACTCAGGCGAAGAACTGGCTGATCGGCGAAATGAAGGCGGCCGGGCTGGACGTGCATGAGGATCCGGTCGGCAACGTCATCGGCGTCTACAATCCCGGCGGCAGCCCGTTAGCGCCGGTGCTGTGCGGCTCCCACTTCGACACCGTGCGCAACGCCGGCATTTTCGACGGCTGTCTGGGACTGTTGGCGGGCGTGGAAGCGGCGCAGACGTTTAAGGAAAATCAAACAGAATTGAAACGGCCGCTGTGGATTATCGGTTACCGCGATGAGGAAGGCAACCGGTTCAATTCCGGGATGATCGGAAGTAAGACGGTCACCGGAAAGGCGTTGCCTGAAGATTTCCTGGTTCAGGACGCGGCGGGCATCACGCTGAAGGAGGCGATGGAACGCTGCGGATATCATCCGGAAGCGTATCGTCAGGGTCAGATCGATCCGATTTATGCCAGCATGGAGCTGCATATCGAACAAGGCAAGGTTCTGGAACAGAATCAATGTCCGGTCGGGATCGTCGAAGGCATTCCGTATCTGCGCTTCTATGAAGTGACGCTGAGCGGATGCAGCGGCCATGCGGGCGCGACGCCGATGAACGACCGGCAGGATCCCGTGCTGGCGATGACCGAATGGATTCATCAAATCACGGAATCAGCCCGTCAGAAGACCTACACCGTCGCAACAGTCGGCTGCATTCAGACCTTCCCCGGCTCCACGAACGTCATCTGCGATCACGTCACCTTCACGCTGGACATCCGCAGTCTGGACGAAGCTCAGATTGAAGCCTGCCTGCGGGAGATCGAGACGTTGGAAGCCCGCCTGGAAAGCGAGGGCATTCAGGTCCGGCGCGAACTGCGGCATATTCTGTATGGCATGGATTGCGATGAACGGCTGAAACACCAGCTGGAAATGATTGTGGAAAAGCGGGATCTGCCGGTCTTCCGGCTGATGAGCGGCGCGGGCCATGACAGTCAGAATTTCAAGGATGTCTGTCCGTGCGCAATGATTTTCGTCCGTTCGGTCAACGGCTATTCGCACCGCAAGGAAGAATATACGCCGATCGAAGACTGCGCGGCAGGCGCGAATGTGCTGCTGGACATGCTTTATCAGCTTGCCAACGAAGAAGATCGTGCATCGTCATCCCCGCAAACGATCCTTTGAAACGATTGCCCGGTGATCAGCGCCGGTTCGTTTCTGATCGCCATCCATAGAAGGAAAAGAAACAAGCATCATTGAAAAAATCCAATTAACCCATGATAAATAAGGAGAGAAGTCACTATGAAAGTTTTGATGGGAACCTTCGTCACAGAATCCAACGCCAACGTCCCGGCTAAAACCCGGATCAACCATTACGACATGGCCTTCGGCGAGGACTGCCTGCGCAAGATGAACGTTGCGGACATCTACGCCGCGGCCGGCATTGAAACGATCGGCGCGATCTACGCCGACGCCGGCGGCAACGGCGTCGTCACAAAAGACGCGTTTGATTACATCGAAGGCTGTTTCGCGGACGCGGTCCGGGCGCACCTGCAGGAGATCGACGGAATTTATCTGTTTCTGCACGGCGCCAGCGAAGTCGAGGAGATCGGCTCCGGCGATCATCACATCCTGAAAACAATCCGTGAAATAACCGGCCCGTATCTGCCGATCGCCGTGGTTTGCGATCCGCACGGCAATCTGTGTCAGGAATATGTGGACAACTGTACGATTCTGCGCAGCTACCGCGAATCCCCGCATACCGATGCCCAAGCATCCAAACGCATCGTTTCGCAGATGCTGTGCGACCTGCTTCACGACCGCCAGCACATCCACGCCGTATACCGCAAGCTGCCGCTGATCCTGGGGGGCGAACAGAGCGTATCGGCGGATGAACCGGTGCGTTCAATCAACCGCTACATGGACGAGCTGGAACACGATCCGCGGATCCGCAGCGTGTCCTGGCATGTCGGCTACATCCGGCATGACTGCGACGTAGCCGGCTGCGGGATTGTCGTCGTACCTCAGAACACCGCCGATCAGGCCTATGCGGAAACCATCGCCGATCAGCTGGCAGATTATGTATGGAACAAGCGCCATGAATTCCATTATACGGGATTGACCGCCCATCCGGACGAAGCGTTGAAAATGGCGCTGGACTGCGCGGAAAAACCAGTGTTCATCACCGATTCCGGCGATAACGTCACCTCCGGCGCAACCGGCTGGAACACGTTCGTTCTGCGCCAGGTTTTAGCGGTAAAGGAGCTGAACAAACGCTTCCTGTTTGCGACGATCTGCGATCCGGCCGCCTATGAAATGTTGGCAAAGCTGCCGGACGGCACGGAAACAAACTTGAAACTGGGTGTGGGTTATGACGAATACTCCGCCCCGGTGACGCTGGAAGTCGTCGTGAAATCAAAGGGCGAGCTGCGCGGCTTCATGTACCGCGATCATAACCGGGCTTATGGCTACTGCGTCACGGTCAGCGTGAAGGGACTGCCTGTCGAGATCATGGTTGCCAGCAATCGTCAGGCGATGGTGGAAATCCACCAGTTTACCGATGCCGGTATTGCGTTGGACGACTACGATGTGATCGTCGTCAAGCAGGGCTATATCTTCCCGGAACTCAAGGCTGCGGGCAAGCTGTGCGTGATGTCGCTGACCGGTGGCGCGACGCCGCAGGACACCGCGTCGATTCCGTTTAAACGAATTATGCGGCCGATGTTTCCGATCGACCAGATATGAGGTGAAGACCATGAAAATAATTGCGGCTAAATTTACCCTGGAAGCCAACGAGCACGTCCCGATGTTCTGCGATCTGGAAAACACCGCCCTGAGCTTTGGCAAAGAGGCGCTGTCGCACATGCAGCTGGGCGATGTGTTTGACCGTCCGGACATCGAACTGATCCCGGTTCTCTGCGCTGATGCCGGCTGCAGCGGCGTGATGCGCAAGGGCTGTTTCGATTATCTCGAGCAGCGGATTTTGAGCGCCGTTCGCGAACATTTGCCAGAGCTGGACGGGATCTATCTGCATCTGCACGGCGCGAGCTTCGTGGAGGAAATCGGCAGCGGCGAGCAGCATTTAGTGCGGGAAATCCGCAAGCTGACCGGACCGTATCTGCCGATCGCGATCGCCTGCGACCCGCACGGCAATCTGACGCGGGATTATGTGGAAAACACGACGTTTATCCGCTCTTACCGGGAAGCGCCGCACACCGATATCGCGGCGACGGTGCAGCGCACCGCCCAAACGCTGATCGAGCGGATCGAACATCCGCAGAGCGTCCGGCCGGTGTACCGCAAGCTGCCGTTGATTCTGGGCGGGGAACAAAGCGTTTCGCTGGATGAACCGGTGCGCACCATCAACCAATTTATGGATCAGCTGGAACAGGATCCGCGGATCTTAAGCTGTTCGTGGCACGTCGGTTATCTGCGTCACGACTGTCCGGAGGCTGGCTGCGGGATCGTCGTGATTCCTCAGACGGAAGCCGATCAGGCGTATGCTGAAACGATCGCCGATCAGCTGGCGGAATTCGTCTGGAACAAACGCCATGAATTCCACTACACCGGCACCACCGCGGTCCCGGACGAAGCGCTGGCGATGGCTCTGGCCTTTGACGGCAAGCCGGTCTTCATCACGGATTCCGGCGATAACGTTACCTCCGGCGCAATGGGCGCGAACACGTTCATTTTAAGACAGGTACTGACTCTGCCGGCGTTGTCCAAGCGCATTCTGTTCGCCGCGATCAACGATCCAGCCGCTTGCCACCGGTTGATGGCCTGTGCGGAGAACGAACAGGTTTCGCTGCGTTTGGGGATGGGACTGGATGCATACAGTGAACCGGTCGATCTCGATGTTACTGTGCTGCATCATGGCCGTCAGGCGGGAACGGCGATGTATGGCGAGGAAGGCGATTACGGACCGATCGTTACCGTGCGGCTGTCGGGGACACCGATTGATATCGTGGTCACTGACAACAATCATTCGTTTGTCGAAATCCGTCAGCTGACCGCCTGCGGCATTAACGTGGAAGACTATGATATTTTCATCGTCAAGCAAGGCTACATCCATCCGGAGCTGAAGGCTCTGGGCAAGCTGTGCGTGATGTCGCTGACCGGCGGGGCGACGCCGCAGGATACCCGGCTTATTCCGTTTAAACAAATCTTGCGCCCGATGTTTCCGATCGATGAAATTTAACGCTGTTCAGGTGCGGTTCATCGCCCGGCAATCCCAGAGCTTTTCTCCCCTTGCTGGTCTTTGCGGAGGAAGAATGGGATGCCGTCCATGAACCCAAACGGACAATTTCCCGCGGATTTTCTGTGGTCTGCTTCCACCAGCGCCTGGCAGTTTGAAGGCGGCGCGCTGGACGAAGGCAAAGGCCCGTCCGTTCAGGATATCCGGCCGGGTCAGCGGGAAATCCTGCGAACGGCCTCCGATCATCTGCATCATCTGGAGGAAGACGTCGCACTGTTGAAAGCAATGGGATTAAAGGCCTATCGCTTTTCGATTTCGTGGTCCCGCGTGCTGCCGCAGGGGCGCGGTCAAGTCAACGCGCAGGGACTGGCGTTTTATACCCGTTTGATCAAGCTGTTGAAGGAAAATCAGATAGAACCGATCGTCACGCTTTATCATGACGATCTGCCCTGGGCGCTGGCCAGGCAGGGCGGCTGGGCATGCCGGGAAACGATCGACGCCTTTGAGGACTATTGCGGGCTGATGCTCGATCACTTCGCCGGGCAAGTCCTGTACTGGCAGCCGATTTGCGAACAAAACCTGTTGACGATCCATCGGCTGCTTTCACCCTCCAGTTCGCTGGCGCAGGCATTTCAGGAAAATCATCACCGGACGCTGGCGCAGGCCCGCGTCTTCCGGCGGTTTCATCAACGCGGATATCCGGGCTGGATCGGTCCGGCGCTGAATCTGGTGAAGGTTTACCCGCTGACACCGGACCCCGAGGATGTGGAAGCGGCAATGAATATGGAATTGATCCGGAACTGGCTGGATCTCGATCTGGCCGTGAGCGGCCGGTATTCCGCCCCGGCCGCGGCGCTGTTAACCCGGCTGGGCGCGATGCCGAAGCTGGAGCCTGGGGATGTGGAAACTTTAAAAAGCGGGTTGGCGACGATGGTTTCGTTCAGCAGCTATACCTCGGTCACCGTCAAAAAAGGCGCGGCCGCAAGTTTCACGGATCCCACCGGGATGAAATATGGCTTCAATCTGCCCGGAATCTTTGAAATTGTTAAAAATCCAAAGCTGGGAACGAGCGGCTTCGACTGGGAAGTCGATCCGGCGGGAACCCGCCTGATCCTGGAAGACGTGGCGCAGCGCACAGAGCTTCCGCTGTTCATCATCGAACGCGGGCTGGGATTGAAGGAAACCCCGGATACCCGGGGTGAGATCCGGGATGTCCGGCGGATTGCCTATCTGCGGAAACAGATCGAGCAGGCACGCCTGGCGCTGGCGCACGGCGTACCGCTGATCGGATACTGCACCTGGAGCGCGTTTGATCTGGCCAGTACGCAAAACGGCTATCAGAAACGATACGGTCTGATCTACGTCGACCGGGAGGATGACGATCCCAAAGACTGCCGGCGGATTCCCAAGCTGAGCTATGCCTGGTTTCAAAAGGTCATTGCCAGCAACGGACAGGATCTGGAACTGACGGAAGAACTCAACGGTGAATCCGAATAATTTAAAAATCAGAGAACGGAGGATAGGAAATGAAGGAAAAATTTCTATGGGGCAGCGCGACTGCCGCTTACCAATGCGAAGGCGCCTGGGATGCGGAAGGCAAAGGCCCGAGCATCTGGGATCAATTCTGCCACAGCGAGAAGAACACGACCGGGATTACCGGCGATGTATCCTGCGACTTCTATCATCATTATCAGGAAGATATCCGGATGATGGCCGAGGGCGGTCAGAATACATATCGTTTTTCCATCAGCTGGTCGCGGATCGTGCCGAAGGCGGACCGTGTGATCAATGAAAAAGGCTTTGAATTCTATGACAAGGTTCTGACGGAATGTGAAAAATACGGGATTGTGCCGAATGTGACCTTAGTTCATTATGACCTGCCGGATTATGTCGGCGATCAGGGCGGCTGGTGCTGGCCGGGCATTTCCGATGAATTCGCCTATTACGCAGCGGCGGTGTTCCGTCATTTCGGCGACCGGATTCCGCTGTACGTCACGATTAACGAACCGACGCACAACGCTTCGTGTTGTTACATGGTCGGCAATTATCCACCGAACGAACAGGTCAATATGCAGCATTTCTGCGAGTGTGCCTACAACATGATTCTGTGCAACGCCAAGGCGATCCGCGAATTCCGCAAGCTGAAGCTGAACGCCAAAATTGGTTTGGTGCACGCTTCCTGCAGCGCTGAATCCGTGCTGGATACGCCGGCGCATCGCGAGGCAGTCGAAAACGGCGATCTGTTTACCAACGACTGGGTGCTGGATCCGGCGATCAAGGGCGAAATCCCGCAGAAGCTCATCGACAAGGTGAAGGCTTCCGGCATTGATCTGTCCTTTATGAAAGAGGAAGATCGGGCGCTGATCCGGGAGAACACGATTGATTTTCTCGGTCAGAACGCGTACAGCCGGCTGCTGGTCAAGCCGTATGTATCTGGAGAAACCTGTGCGACCGTTAACAACGCCGGGAACAATGACGGTTCCGGCAAAGCGGCGAAGGAAGGCAAGACCGTTAAGGGCTGGTTCGAGTCCGATACCGATCCGCGGGTTCCGCTGAATCCATGGGGACGGGAAATCTATCCGCAGTGCATCTACAACACCTTGATCAAGCGAAAGCAGAAATATGGCGATATTCCGATCTATATTACGGAAAACGGTCATGGGGCGTATGATGTTGCGGATGAAAACGGCTG
>OLFX01002800.1_pt1 | contig 13158 bp, 12 predicted proteins | sample 1605091 | NCBI WGS metagenome assembly OLFX01 (sample SAMEA3888906, study PRJEB22519) | human gut metagenome | biome: human gut; feature: human-associated habitat; material: faeces | place: Denmark | collected 2012
ACGATGGATCATGCCTGGAATCTGGTCAGTCTGGATGGGGAAATGCGTTACCTCGACGCGACGTTTGACGATCCGGTGCCGGATCAGCCCGGCCGGGTGATGTACGACTTTTTTCTGATCGAGCCGGATACGCTGAAACAACGGGGGAAATACGAATTCGACCCGGCCACGCCGACGACGATTTCCCAGACGGAATACGAAGCTTTTTTCAATTATTGTCTGCGGTGAAAAGCACGGTTGCGCCGTGTCTTTTTTTGGGTTCAGTGGACAAGCCTGAAAGAGGTGATATACTGAAACTAAAGAAAAAGTGGAGGTACAATATGATCATTCAAAGCACTCACGTCTGGATTCATGATTGTCTTCAGCCCGCTCAGCTGGAAATTGCCGACGGTCTCATTCAAGCGGTTTTGCCGTATGGGGAAAAGCAGCCGGATCACGATTATCAGGAGCTGTGGATTCTTCCGGGATTCATTGATATTCACACGCACGGCTGGAACCGCTGCGAGGCAGGCAAACCGACGCTGGAAGCCATGCGCCGCTGGCAGAAGCACATGCCGGAAGAAGGCGTGACCGCGTTTCTCGCGACCACCGCGACGCAGAGCCAGCGCCAGAACGAACAAGCCCTGCCGGTTCTTAGAGAAGCGATCGAAGCCCCGGGGGAAGGGGCGGAAATCCTGGGCATCAATATGGAAGGCAATTTCATTTCGCATCAGTTTCATGGTGCGCAGGATCTTTACACGATCGTTAAACCTGATCCGGAGGTACTGCTTCACTATCAGGATTTAGCCGGCGGGCATATCATGACGGTGACCTGCGCCGTTGAGTTTGATGAGGATTATGCGTTCGTTAAAACGGCCGCCGCGCATCATATCCGCGTTTCCTGCGGTCACAGCGGCGCCAGCTTTGATCAGGTCAAGGACGCCGTCGCTGCCGGAGCTACCGGCATTACACACTGCGGCAACGGCATGCGCCCCTTCCATCATCGCAATCCCGGAATTTTCGGCGCAGCCTTGAATCTGGACGAACTCTACGCTGAGGTGATCGGCGACGGAATTCATGTGCATTTTGAAACGGCGCATCTGATCGGAACGATGAAAGGCGCAGATAAACTGATCCTGGTCACCGATTCCGCTGAATGCAAGGATGATCCGGCGGCTGCGCAGTACAGCCGGGAAGGCGCGTTCCGGCTGCCTGACGGAACTTTATTCGGGTCTGCCTTATATGTGAATCAGGGCGTGGATAACCTGCATCGCAAAGCCCGGCTGCCGCTGGTAACGGCGATTCATGCGGCGACGATCAACCCTTCGCGCTATTTGGGGGTCGATGACCGTAAAGGCTCACTGGAGACGGGAAAGGATGCGGATCTGGTCGTCTGCGATGAAAACATTCAGCTGAAAGCAGTGTACTGCAAGGGGGTTCGTCAGGCTTGATAAGCAGTTTTCCCACTGCCTAAGATAATTCAAAGAGAACCGGAAAAGACTGTCTTCTGCAAAAGACTGAATTCCGGTTTTTTTATTCATTTTCCGGATTGACAACGTGAATGGTTGTGCTATGATACTCAAGACCAAAAAGGAATTCATTTTCCAGGGGGATTGTTTTATGAAAGCGCTGAGCTCCAACGAACGTCTGTTAATCCTGATCAACTGTTTTTTCAACCTCGCCAACGCGATGTCGGCGGTCTTCATGAATGTTTATCTGTATGCTTATACCGGATCGCTGGTGGTGATGTCGATCTACACGATCGTGCGCATCGGCCTGTATCCGTTCTTCTTTACCATCGGCGGCAAGTGGGCGCAGAAGCACCGCTTCTCGCAGACGCTGACGACCGGATTGATCCTCATCATGTTCAGCCTGTTGTTTGTGCTGGGCGCCAGCGATGCATTTGAACGCATTCCGCAGCTGGTGTACGTCGTGGCGGCGTTAGTCGGCATGGGCGAAGGACTGTACTGGCTGAGCATCAACAGTCTGAACCAGATTGTTTCAACGGCGAAAACCCGCTCGCTGTTTATTTCCGACATTGGCATTTTCAACAACCTGTCGGCGATCATTGCGCCGTTGATCTCGACTTTTATTATTGAACTGGCCGGTACAGATACGGCGGGGTATGTCGAAATCTTCAAGATTGTCTTAGTGATCTACGGTCTGATCGCACTGCTTTCCACACGCGTCAGCGCCCGCAGCGCCAGCCACAGCTTCTCCGTGCTCCGGCGCATGCGGCTGGACGATCCGCAGTGGCGTTACTGCATGATCTCAACTTTTCTTTATGGGATGCGTGATTCGCTGATCTTAACGCTGGCCGGTCTGTTAGTGTATAACGCGACCAACGGCAGCGGCAGCGCTTATGGCAAGCTGCTGGCGATCTTCGCGGTGCTGACGATTCTGGCCTATGCCTGGGTATCGCGGACGATGCGCCGCAGCAACCGGATGCGCTATTATCAGATCGGTTCGCTGTTAATCGCATCCAGCACGATCGTGCTGGTGCTCTGGCCGTCGCTGGCGGGAGCCATCTATGCCAATCCGTATACGATCATCATGATGAACGCGAGCCAGGACTACGCCGACCAGGAGAATATCGTCGGCCGCGTGATCGCCAAGGAGGCCTATCTGTCGATCGGCCGCTGCCTGGGCATGGTGCTGATCGTGCTGTGTTCCCTCCTTTTGCCGGAAACGCTGTATCTGCCGACAGCGGTTGTGATGTGTTCGCTGTTCCCGGTCATTCTGACGCTGTATGCGACGGTTTATCATCGTGAACGCGACCGGCAGAAGCAGCTGGGCCTTGTAAAGTAGGGGTTGGTTAAGCATGCTTAAGCAGAAATTCACGCGTGATGAAACGACGACGATCCTCATCGCCTGTCTGTTCAATCTGGCCAACGCGATGTCGGCGGTGTTTATGAACGTCTATTTGTACGCCTATACCGGCTCGTTAATCGTCATGTCGATCTACACGATCGTGCGGATCGGCTTGTTTCCCTTTTTCTTCACCCTCGGCGGCAAGTGGGCGCAGAAGCACAGCTTTGCCGGACCGTTGGCCACAGGCCTGGTCTTCATCATGCTCAGCCTGTTGTTCGTGCTGGCGGCGCAGGATCAGTTTGCCGTGCATCCGGAGCTGGTCTACGGCGTGGCGGCGCTGACGGGAATCGGCGAAGGCTTGTTCTGGTTAAGCCTGAACAGTTTGAATCAGATCGTGTCCTCGCCCCAGTCCCGCTCCCGCTTTCTTTCCAGCGTCGGCATCTGCAACAACATCGCCGCAATCGCTGCGCCGCTGATCTCGACGATGATCATTGATCTGGCAGCTTCGGATACCGCGGGCTATGTGGAAATCTTCAAGATCGTCTTAGTGATTTACGCCGGGATCGCGTTGATCTCGCTGCGCGTCAAGGCCCGCAGCGCGCCGCAGCCGTTCTCCGTGCTGAGACGGATGAAGCTGGACGATCCGCAATGGCGCTACTGCATGATCACGACGTTCTTCTACGGCATGCACAACTCGCTGTCGCTGACATTGGCCGGATTGCTGGTGTATAACGCAACCCAGGGCAGCGGCAGTACGTATGGCAAGCTGCTGGCGTTCTTCGCGCTGATCTCGATTGCGGCGTTCGCGTTGGTTTCGCGCGCCATGCACCGCCGCAACCGCATGAGGTTCTACCGGATCGGTGCCGTACTGATCGCTTCCAGCGCCGTCGTGCTGGTGCTCTGTCCTACATTGGGCGGGGCCGTCTATTACGGCGTGGTCAACGCGCTGTCGACGCCGATGTACGCCAATCCGTATCAGATCATCGTAATGAACGCGATCGCCGATTACGCCGCGCAGGAAAATATCGTCGGCCGGGTGATCGTGCGGGAAACCTACCAGTCGATCGGCCGCTGCCTGGGGATGGCGGCGATTGTGCTGTGCTCCTGGATTTTCCCGGAAACACTCTATTTGCCCGTCGCCGTGATCTTCTGTTCCCTCTTTCCGATCGCGATGGCTGTTTACGCGACGATCTATCATCGCCGGCGCGATCAGCTCAAAGCGCAGGGATTGGTGAAATAGGACGAACAGTGCTATAATGAAACCGGAAAAAATCCGGTTTTTATTTTGTCAGGAAGACCCTAAGGAGGAGCACAATGTTTCAGAATGAATGGACCCCGTTTTTGAAAGAGGAATTTCAAAAGCCTTATTTCCAGCAGTTATCCGCTTTTCTGCGCCAGCAGTATGCGACGACGAAGGTGTATCCGCCTCGTCTGCAGGTGTTCTCGGCGTTTGAATTTACCAACTATTCCGACGTGAAGGTCGTCATCCTGGGGCAGGATCCTTATCATCAGCCCAATCAGGCGCATGGAATGTGTTTCTCAGTGCGCAAGGGCGTCAAGGTACCGCCAAGTCTCGTTAATATTTATAAGGAGCTGCATGACGATCTGGGCTGTACGATTCCCCATCACGGCTATCTGATGAAATGGGCTCAGCAGGGCGTGTTTCTGATGAACACTGTGCTGACGGTCGAAGATTCCAAACCGCTGTCGCACCGCGGCAAGGGGTGGGAAGAATTCACCGACGAGGTCATGCGCAGGCTGAACGACCATCCTGATCCGCTGGTCTTTATCCTGTGGGGCCGCAACGCTCAGGACAAGGGCCGCTGGATCACCAATCCGAAGCATTTGATCCTGAAATCGCCGCATCCTTCGCCGCTGTCGGCCAGCTACGGCTTTTTCGGCACGCATCCATTCTCCAAGGCCAATCAATTTCTGATCGATCATGGCCGCGCGCCGATCGACTGGCAGATTGAGGATTAAGATGACGACAATTCAGGAGGCCGTCGATTGGATTACAGCCCGGCATAATTTTCACCATGGCTTCGATCACTTTCAGCGATTTATGGCCAGCCAGGGCGATCCGCAGGACCAGCTGCGTGCGATTCATGTCGCCGGCACCAACGGCAAGGGCAGCACCGTCAGTTATCTCGCCAGCGTCCTGCGCGAAGCCGGCTATACCGTCGGCACGTTCACCTCGCCGCATCTGGTCGCCCATCAGGACCGGATCCGGATTCAGGAGCGCTGGATCGACGACGCCACGTTTGTCCGCTATGTCGATACCTACCGGGATTTACTGGAACAATGGGATCTGGCGATGTTTGAGATCGATTTCTTTTTCGCCTGCCTGTGGTTTATCGAACAGAAGGTTGACATCGCGGTGATCGAGGTGGGGTTGGGCGGTCTTCTGGACTCGACGAATACGCTGCGTCATCCTCTGTGCAGCGTGATTGTGTCAATCGGCCTGGATCACATGGAACGCCTAGGCAGCACGGAGGAAGCGATCGCCTTGCAGAAAGCAGGGATCATCAAACATAACGGGCTGGTCGTCAGCGGCGTGACGCAGCCGGAATGCCAGGCGGTGATCGAAACGGTCTGCGCAAAAAAGCAGGCGCGGCTGATTTCGGTGGCTCCCGTTACGGTTCAGCCGGGATCTGAGGTTCACTTTACGATGGAAGATCAGACCTATACGCTGCATACCCGTGCTCAATATCAAGCCCGCAACGCGGCGGTGGCCCTGACGTGTCTGCGGACCTTGAAGCAGCAGGGAGAGTTGACTCTCAGTGAGGAAGCGCTGCGCGAAGGACTGCGGAAAGCAGTCTGGGCCGGCCGGTTTGAAGTTCTTCAGGAGCATCCGCTGACGATCATCGACGGGGCGCACAATGCGCCGGGAATTCAAGCGCTGTGCACGTCCGTTCAAGATCTGCCCCATCCGCGCGTCATCGTGTTTACCGCGTTAAAGGATAAGGAAACCGAGGTCATGGCCAGACAGCTGAAACAGATCAGCGACAGCCTGATCATCACGCAATTCGACTATTTCCGTGCCCAGAGCGGTGCGCAGCTGGTGATCGAAGGCAGTGAATTGATCGAAGACTGGAAAACCGCGGTCCGCACAGCCCGCGACAAGGCCGGGGCTGAGGGCACGGTAGTGATCACCGGTTCGCTGTATTTTATTTCCGAGGTTCGCGCGTGGCTGATGAACGCCGGTTTGTGAGAACCGCGCGGCGCTGGCAGCTTCTGTACTGGCTGGGAGTGATTTTACTCGTCAGCGTTCTGGCGGCGGATTTTATTGTTGAGAACAGGCTGGGTATCCGCAGTCACCGCGGCACCCTCGCCGGTGGTTTCTTGTTTGCGTTTGCGTGGTGGTTTGTGATCAAACCGACCCGGCAGCGGTTTGTGGATGTATGCCATCAGGCTGGCTTTCAGGCAGAGCTGAACCGGCAGTTTGCGAATGTGAGCGCGGTGGAGCCTTCCGCGCTGGATATCGGCTGGGACAGACAGCTGGGGCTGGATCCTGCCCGCTATCGCTGCGAGTGGGATTGGGCGGTTCAGGGTGAAGCGCAGGACATCCCCTTTCAAGTCGGGCGCTTTACGCTGCGGCGGGAAAGCGAGAAACAGCCGGTGATCAAAAACGGATTGTGGATTCAGCTGAAGCGCTGCGGAAACAGCGGGGATGGCTGGCGGCATCTGCGCGGCGGCTGCTGGTATCCCTGCGGGCAGTCTCTGCCTTCCTTTGCGGAAGTGTTAGAGCCAAAGGAAGGTCAGGTTCTGAGGGAGTTCGGCAAGCAGACGCTGCAGGACTGCGGGTTTGGCTTGGATGAGCTGTTAGTTCGCGTACAGAACGATCGTTTGATCCTTGCCGTGCGTGAAAAACACCCGGTCCATGCCGCGGCGATGACAGGAAAGTGGGATTTATCAAAAGACGCTGACGGGACACGCTGCGCAGCGTTGATCAAAGCCTCCGCAGAAATGATCTTAAATCAGGAAATGATGCAGAAATAACGGGATTTTGACCGTTATTTTATTTTTTATCAGTCTTAAATTGGAAGCGGTTACGGCACAGGTAATCATTTTAGTCAAAAATTGAATTGATTGAGAGCAAATTGATTTTCCGGGATGGAATGTGAAAAAATTAGAAATGCGGAAAAGTCGAATTGAAACCGGTTACTTTTTTAATAAATTTGAACTCATGTCGTTTTTTAGCAAAATTTTCCGCGAAAATGGTTTAAAAAAACGGTGAAATTGCTTCTAAACCGGATTTTCCCTGCCGTTTCGCAAATAATTTTGATTATCAACTGAAAATGTACGTTTTTCAATTTTGAAGAACATGGAAATTATGATTTTTAATCTTTGAAAAACAGACAGGAACACGCTATAATAAAATCATAAAGAAACTATGGGGGCTAAAGGTATGAAACAAAATAATATGGTTGCCATGATTTTAGCGGGAGGACGCGGAAGCCGTCTTCTTGATCTTACAAAAAAAGTCGCTAAACCGGCAGTCTACTTCGGCGGAAAGTATCGTATTATCGACTTTCCTTTAAGCAACTGTGCCAACTCGGGAATTTCCGTTGTCGGCGTTTTAACGCAGTATGAATCCGTATTGCTGAACTCTTACGTCGCACGGGATCACCATTGGGGACTGGACGCGCGCGACAGCGGCGTCTTCGTTCTGCCGCCGCGGGAAAAGGATAAGACCGGATTGGGCTTATACCGCGGCACAGCCGACGCGATCACGCAGAATATCGACTTCCTGGATCAGATGGAAGCGGAATATGTGCTGATTCTGTCCGGCGACCACATTTACAAGATGGATTATGCCAAGATGCTGGCGCACCACAAAGCCAACAACGCCGACGCGACGATCGCCGTGCTGGCCGTTCCGTTAAAGGAAGCGAGCCGTTTCGGCATCATGAATACGGATGAAACCGACCGGATTATTGAATTTGAGGAAAAACCGGCGAAGCCGAAGAGCAATCTGGCTTCGATGGGCATCTATATTTTCAACTACAAGACGCTGCGCAAGTATCTGACCGCCGATGAAAAGGATCCGAATTCCAGCCATGACTTCGGCAAAGATATCATCCCGGCCTTCTTACGCGACAACAAGATTCTGACCGCTTACCGCTTCAAGGGCTATTGGAAAGACGTTGGAACGATCGACAGCTTGTGGGAAGCCAACATGGACCTGCTGAATCCGGACAACGAACTGGATCTGGGCGATTCCCAATGGAAAATTTATACCGAGGACGTACCGACGCCGCCGCAGTTTATCGGCGAGGAAGCGGTTGTTGAAAACTGCTATATCAATCAGGGCTGCATCGTCAACGGCAGCGTGAAAAACTCCGTCCTGTTCACCAATGTCGAAATCGGCAGCGGCGCGCAGGTTATCGACTCTGTCATCATGCCGAACGCCGTGATCGGCGAGGGCGCGAAGGTAACCCGCTGCATCGTCGCGGACAATGTGGAAATCAGTCCGGGCGCTGTCGTGGGACACAAGGACAGCGAGCATATCGAACTGATCGCAAAAAAGAGAGTGAAATAAGGGGGACGGAAGTATGTGTGACGCATTAGGAATTATTAACTTTGAAGACGCCTGTGTCGATATCACAGGTCTGATGGATTACCGCCCGGCCTCTGCGATCTCCTTTCTGGGTCGTTACCGTTTGATCGACTTCATGCTTTCCAACATGACCAATTCCGGAATTTCCCAAATCGAAGTGTTCATCAAGGACAAACCGCGTTCCCTGATCGAGCATCTGGGCAACGGCCGGCAATACAACATCAACTCCAAGCGCGGGCGTCTGAGCATCCTGTATGGCGAAAACCGGATTATGTCGGATGTTTATAACCACGACATCGCCAACTTTATGGACAATATTCAGTATATTGAAGAAGTGAACAAACCGTATGTCATCATCGCGCCGAGCTATATGATTTATCAGATTGATTTCAACGAAGTTCTCAAATATCATGCGGAGAAGAATTCCGACGTTACCGTCATCTACAAATCGACGGATAACGCGAAGGAAGAATTCATCGGCTGCGATACGTTGTCGATGGACAAGGACAAGCGGATCGTGACGTTTGAGAAGAACCGCGGCAAATACAAGACCCGCAACGTATCGCTGGAAGCGTATGTCATGACGAAGAAACTGTTTTTGGAATTGGTCCGCAAAGCGGCCAATACCAGCTCGCTGTATTGGTTCAAGGATATCCTGGCTGACAGCTGTGAGGATCTGCGGATCAACGGCTATGCGTTTAAGGGCACCGTTTACTGCATCAACAGCCTGCGCAGCTACTTCAAGGCGAATATCGAACTGCGCACGCACGCTAAAGCGCGTGAGTTGTTTAAAGAAGACTGGCCGATTCACACCCGCACTAACGATTCTGCGCCGTCGCAATACATGCCGGAGGCGAAGATCCGCGGCTGTTCGATTGCCAACGGCTGCCATATCGAAGGAAATGTTGAAAACTGCGTCATCGGGCGAAACGTCATTATCAAGAGCGGCGCGGTCGTTAAAAACAGCGTCATCCTGCCGGGAGCCTATATTGGCGAGGGCGCGAAGCTGGATCATGTCATCGTCGATAAGGCGGCGATCGTCAACCATATTAAAAAGTTAGTGGGGACCGATGATTCCCCGATCTATGTTAAACGCAGAGATCGGATTTAAAGGAGGGGTCTTATGAAATCAGTATTGTTTGTCGCGGCGGAAGGTTTGCCGTATATCAAGACCGGCGGACTGGCGGACGTGATTGGCTCGCTGCCGAAGATCTTAAACGAAAAGGGCATGGATGCCCGCGTCGTACTGCCGCTGTATAAACGAATTGCTGAAAAATACCGCGGCGAGTTCACGAAGCTGAAAACGATTCCGATTCATATCGGCGTCATCGACACGGTTGCGACGATTTACCAGTCGCAGTGGGAAAGCGTTACCTATTATTTCATCGAGCATGCCGGCTATTTTGAAAGAGACGGATTATACGGCTATCCGGATGATGGCGAACGCTTTGCTTTCTATCAGAAAGCGGTGCTGGAAATGCTGTGGGCGATTGATTTCTTCCCGGATATCATGCACTGCCACGACTGGCATACCGGCATGATCGCGGCGATGTGCCACATTCAGTATCCGGATGATCAGCGTTATCAGCAGATCAAGCATATGTATACGATTCATAACCTGGCGTTCCAGGGCAATTTCCCAGCCGATGTGCTGACGGACTGTCTGGGAATCGACCGGCGGTATTTCGACGACGGCTCGATGCGTTTCCACAACGGCATCAGCTTCATGAAGACCGGCATTATTTTCTCGGATAAGATCACGACGGTGTCGCCATCCTATTCTCAGGAAATTCTGACGGCGCAGTATGGCGAACAGATGGACGAAGTGCTGCGTTTCAGACAGAGCGATCTGTACGGCATCGTCAACGGCATCGACACCAAGATGTGGGATCCGATGACCGACCCGGCGCTGCCGGCGCATTACAATGCGGAAACCGTATTGGAAGGCAAGCGGGCGAACAAAGCCGCTGTTCAGAAAGAGCTGGGGCTGCGGGTGGCGGACGATGTGATGATGATCGGTATCGTTTCGCGACTGACCTGGCAGAAGGGCGTCTATCTGATCATTGAAAAAATGGCGGATATCATGGGCCTGGACGTTCAGTTTGTCGTTTTGGGCACCGGTGAAACGCACATCGAAAACCAGTTTAAGATGATGGAAGACAAGTATCGCCGCCGTGCCGTGTATTACTGCGGTTACAACGACGAACTGGCGCATCGGATTTATGCCGGCTGCGACCTGTTCTTAATGCCGTCGTTATTTGAACCATGCGGAATCGGACAACTGATCGCGATGCACTACGGTTCGTTGCCGTTAGTTCGGGAAACCGGCGGTCTGCGCGATACGGTTCATCCGTACAACCAGTACACCAAGGAAGGCAACGGGTTCAGCTTTACGGCATTTAACAGCCATGACATGCTTTACACGCTGCGCTGCGCGGCTGATGCTTACTACCTCAACCGGGCGGATTGGGATCAGCTGGTCCAGCAGGCAATGGGCACCGACGTGAGCTGGAATCTGTCGGCGGATCAATATACCAAGCTTTACAACGAGATGGAATAAGGAGCGGAAACGCTCCTTTCTTTTTGAAATTCCGAGGCTGAAAATTCATCAGCTCTCAGTGAGAATTTTGGGCCTGAAGAAGGGGAAAATCGACATTGCCGCACTCTTGTCTAAAGAAAGCGCTATCACCTTGATAAGATGATCACAAGCGGCTTTTTCCTAGTTTACTTCACTTCTTCCGGGTGTTATAATTTGAAATGTAAAAGGAGGAATTCTTAACATGGCAAAACAAACTGTTCGTGACCTTGATGTTAAAGGAAAACGCGTCCTGGTTCGCGTCGACTTTAACGTACCTATCAAAGATGGAAAAATTACCAATGATAACCGGATCGTTTCCGCTCTGCCGACGATTAACTATCTGACGGAGCATGGCGCAAAGGTTATCCTGATGTCGCATCTGGGCAAGATCGATCATAAAGATCCTGAAAAGTGCGAAGCAGGCAAGAAAAAGAACAACATGGCTCCGGTTGCCGCACGGCTGCAGGAGCTGGTTTCCGGCAAAGTGACCTTCGTTCCGGTAACCCGCGGCGAAGAACTGGAAAATGCGATCGCGGCGATGAACGAAGGCGATATCGTCCTGATGCAGAACACCCGTTATGAAAAGGGCGAATCCAAGAATGATCCGGATCTGGCTGCGTATTGGGCAGGCTTAGGCGATCTGTTCGTTTCCGATGCGTTCGGCTCGGTTCACAGAGCGCATGCTTCCACCGTCGGCATTGCGACGCATCTGCCAAGCGCCTGCGGCTTCCTGGTTCAGAAAGAAATCGAGAACCTGAGCGCGGCGATCGACAATCCGAAGCGTCCGTTAGTCGCTATCTTAGGCGGTGCGAAAGTTTCCGATAAGATCGCTGTTATTGAAAACCTGCTGAACATCGCGGACAAGGTCATTGTCGGCGGCGGCATGGCGTACACCTTCTTAAAAGCTCAGGGGAAAGAAATCGGTACATCCCTGTTAGAAGAAGACCGGATCGAAATGGCGAAGGAATTTCTGGCTAAGGGCGGCGACAAGCTGATCCTGCCGGTCGACTCTGTCGTTGCCAACGCGTTTGAAAACGCAACGGAAGTCAAGACGGTCAGCAATGACGAAATTCCAGCGGGCTTTATGGGCCTGGATATCGGACCGAAGTCTGTCGAGCTGTTCAAGAAAGAACTGCAGGGCGCCAAGACGGTTGTCTGGAACGGACCGATGGGCGTCTTCGAGAACCCGGCTTATGCCAACGGCACGATCGAAGTCTGCAAGGCAATCTCCGAGCTGCCTGACGCGATGACGGTGATCGGCGGCGGCGATTCCGCGGCAGCGGCGATCCAGCTGGGCTTCAAAGATAAGTTCACGCACATTTCCACTGGCGGCGGCGCTTCCCTGGAATACATGGAAGGCAAGGAACTGCCGGGCATCGCAATCATTCAGGAGAAATAAATCAATGAGAAAACCAATTATTGTCGGAAACTGGAAAATGAATAAGACCTGCGCGGAAGCGGTCAGCTTCATCAATGAAATTGAACCGAAGCTGCACGACGGCGCAGATTACGGCATCGCGGCTCCGTTCACAGCGCTGAAGGACTGCGTCAATACGGCGAAGGGTCTGATCGTTGCGGCAGAAAACTGCCACTTTGAAGACAACGGCGCGTTCACCGGTGAAGTCAGCGTACCAATGCTGGAAGAAATCGGTGCGAAATGGTGCATCATCGGCCATTCCGAACGCCGTCAGATGTTCAATGAAACAGACGAAACGGTCAACAAAAAGGCCAAGCGTTTAATCGAAGCGGGGATCACGCCGATCCTGTGCATCGGTGAAACTGAAGCTCAGTTTGACGCCGGCCAGACCGAAGAAGTCATCCGCGCGCAACTGAAGGGCGGACTGGAAGGGCTGTGCCCGAAGTGCGTAGCCAAGATGGTTCTCGCTTATGAACCAATCTGGGCTATCGGAACTGGCAAGAGCGCAACCAAGGAAATCGCGCAGAACTGCTGCCACATCGTCCGTGACCAGGTTCGCGTGATGTTTGGCGATGAAGCGGCGGAAGGCGTCCGCATCCAGTACGGCGGATCGGTCAAGCCAAACAATATTAAGGAATACATGGCCATGGAAGATATCGACGGCGCTCTGATCGGCGGAGCTTCGTTGAAAACGGATTCCTTTGAAGAAATCATCAACGCGACAAAATAAGGTAAAATGACAAAATTCCCATCGATCCTCTGTCTATAATGAAGCCAAAAGGAGGCGTCGTTATGAAAAAGAGGATCGGCGGG
>OLFX01002804.1_pt1 | contig 13145 bp, 8 predicted proteins | sample 1605091 | NCBI WGS metagenome assembly OLFX01 (sample SAMEA3888906, study PRJEB22519) | human gut metagenome | biome: human gut; feature: human-associated habitat; material: faeces | place: Denmark | collected 2012
GCACGGGGTAGAACGCGATGAACATAATCATATGCACGAGGACGCAGGCGAGCAGGGCGACCCGGCCGGTCGTAAGCGTGACGGCGCCTTTTGTGAAGATGATGCGGCTGAGCGCGGGGGCTTCTGCAAGGCGTTGATACGCGATGAGGAACGCGATGAGGATGAACGGCACGGCGGTGAAGTAATGATAGATGAACGTACAGCGCGGGACGAGCACCCACGGCAGGTACGCGGACAAGAAGCCGATGACGCAGACGAGTGCGGTGCGCGAATGCTGTTTCACGGCTCTTATAAACGCGTACACGGTGGCGGGCACGCACGCCCAGAAGAACAGCGGGTTGCCGAGCACCGAAATGGTGCGGATGTGGCCCTCGCTGTCGGCGCTGTAATTGCCGTAGTACCACACGTTGCGGATATCGAACGGCCATTGATACCACGGGGACTCAAACGGATGGGTCGCCTGCAGCGTGGAGTGGTAATTATACATATGCGTTTGGTACGCGATAAACCGGCCGAAAACATCGTAGCGGTTATGCGGCAATGTGGTGAGCGGCAGGAAAGCCGTAAAGTAGATGCCAAACGGAATGGCGATGAACAGCAGGCAGCACCAGAGGCAGAGCTTTATGGATTTATTAAGAAGCGCTTTCTGCACGGCGGTGTGGCCTTTCTCTTCGCGGTAAGAGACGATGAGCTTGCCGAAGAACAGCACGGCGAGGCCGACTGCGCCATAGGCGACCGTCCACTTGCTTGCGATGCCGAGCCCCATGAAGATGCCGCTTAAAAGCAGCGGGGGCAGGAGCTTTTTGAAGCTGTCGGTTTTTAAATCGTGCTGAATAAACACGAGCATGGCGTCGTACATTAAAATGATGAAGAACACGGCGTAGGTATCGATGGTTGCGATGCGTGTTTGGACATAGTGCATGAAATCGAACGCAAAGAGGACGGTACCGGCGGTGCAGAGAAACGTGGAGCCAAAGAGGCGCTTTAAGAAATGGTAGAGCGCAGGGAGCATCAGAACACCGAACAGCGTGCCCATGAAGCGCCAGCCGAACGGGTTCATGCCGAAGATGCGAATGCCGACCGAGATGATGAGCTTGCCGAGCGTGGGGTGCGTGTTTTCGTATGGCTCGAGTCCCAAAATGTGCTCGTAGGCGGTGCGGGCGTGGTAGATTTCGTCGAAATAGGTGGAGTTCATGTAGCTTGGATAAAGCGGGACGGTGTTTTGCTCATCCGTGAGCTGCCACGCGTTGCCGGAGACGGCGGTGAGCGTTGCAAAGCCGGTGCCGTCTGTCTTTTTGAGCGCGAACTCGTTGATGGCGAGGTCATCGCACATCGATGAGATGCGGATATATTTGCCGGTGGCGGCGGCGGAGACGTTTTTCCACGCATAGACGCTGCCGTCCGTGTTTTCGGCGGCGGTCGTCCAGTTGGTTTGATCGTTTGAAACCTCGATCTTCATATTGGTACCGACGCGCTGGCCGATGCCGTTATCCGCGGGGGCGATGCCGGGCAGGTAGAAAATTTCGCTGTACGCGTCGTCGGTCTCAAAGACGGCAGATTCGCCGTTTTGGGGCGTCCATGGCGTATTGGCGGTCTCGTGATCACCGAGATTCGTGAACGCGACGATGCCGTAAAGGAGGGTAACGACGACGATGCAGAGAAGATCGACACGCGTCAGGCGGACGTTATGATTCTTGTCGGTGATGAGGGAGAATTCGGGCGTTGCGGCGGGCTTTGTGTGCTGTTCGGCCGAGGCGGCTTTCTGCGTTTTAAACGCAGGGAGCGGGCGCAGGGCTTTTTCGGAAATAAAGCAGCGGTACGTGATATAGAGCATATAAATGTACAGGAGCACGTGCAGCGCGGAGAGGAACAGGATTTGAATGGACGTGGGGGAAATGTAGGCGTTATTAAGGTACAACACATAGGCAACGTTCAAAAAATGCACCGTGGATGTGCCCGCGAACAGGAGCAGGAAGCGCTTTTCCTTTGTGAAAACGTAGGTGAGCAGCAGGCACAGGAGCACGGGGAACAGATAACGCTCGTGCATTTTGACGCAGAAAATGTAGACCGTGAACATTAAAACGGTGGGGCAGGCGAAAACGGCGTCGTCGCGCTTCGATTTCAGCAGGAAGAGGCCTGCGAGGACGGTTGCGAGCGGCACGCCGAATTGCAGCCAAGTGCTGTGCTCCGGCAGGGCAGCCCAGTTGAGCCCGAAGAGTGCCCAGACGTTATAGGCGTTGATGGTGTAGTAATTATAATAATCGATGGTGCCGGTGTAGATTTCGATGAGCTTCAGGTAATCGAAATTCTTTATAAACGGCGTGGAGAACAGGAGAATCGTCGCGAGGGCAATGATGGGGCCGAGGACGAGGTGTTTCCAGTCCTTTTGGCGGATGACCCAGAAAATGAGCACCGGCGCGAAAATGAGCATCTGCGGCTTACTTAAGATGCCGAAGCCGTAGACGAACGCGGCGAGCGGCGTGTGGTTGTACCAGAGAAGCAGCAGTGTGCAGAGGAGCAGCAGCGCGCAGAAGCTATCGGCCTGACCCCAGACGGAGGAATTGACGATGACCGCGGGGCAGAAAAGATAGGCGGACGCGATGAGGAGCGCGCTTTTCTCGCTGAGCTTTTTGCGGGCGAGCACCCAAAGTGCCGCGGCGCAGGCGATGTCCGACAAAATGGGCGCGAGCTTTATCATGAGCGTATAGCTCTGCGCGTATTGGTCGACACCGAACAGGCGGCGGAACGCCTCAATGATGTAGAGCACGTAGAGATAGCCGGGGGGATAATCGAGGAAGAAGTCCCGGTAATACATGTTATTAAAGCCGTAATCGTGCGTATAGGCGGCCCACGCTTTAAAGCAGGAAATGTCGGCCTCGAACCCGTTGATGTTGTAGCCCAGAATAAAGCGCAGGATAAGCCCCAAAGCGAGCACGGCGCAGAAGACGGGCACGGGGGGCAGGCCGAAGACCGTAGCTTCCTTTATACGGGCGCGGCGGACGGGGGCGCCCTCCGTTTCCGGCGCGGCACGAAAGCCGAGCCACAGCACTGCCGCAAGGAACAGGGCGGCGAGCAGAATTTGTATCGTCATGGTTTTTGTTCCTTTCTGAAAATTTATTTGGCAACGGGCTTGACCCGCACCTTTTTTTCATGTAATCTTGTAGCAGATGGGTGTGCGAAAAAAGCCCAGCTGTGTACGCTCATTATAGCATAGGTTCAGAATGTGTTCAACTGAATTTTGGTGTGCCGAATGGCGCACGGCGTGGAAACGGTTGTGTTTTCACGCGGGAAAGGAACGGTATTGAAAATGGAATTTCAGAAAATGCACGAAAATCCGGACGTGCTGCACGTGGGTACCTGCCAGAACCGCAGCTACTTCTTGCCGAAGGCACCGGAGGACGGGGAAGAATCCACAAGAGTGTGTCTTTTGAACGGCACATGGTCGTTTCGGTATTTTGACTCGTTTTTAGACGTGTTCCCGGAGGGCTCCGAGGGTGAGATTTGCTTTGACGAGGAGGATATGGACGAGATTGAGGTGCCGTCCTGCTGGCAAAATGCGGGCTATGACCGCCACCAGTACACGAACGTGCGCTACCCATTCCCGTATGACCCGCCGTATGTGCCGGACGAGAACCCCTGCGGCCTTTATCTGCGCCGCTTCTACATGAACGCGGAAGATCTGACGCAGAAAATTTATTTGAACTTTGAGGGCGTGGACTCTTGCTTCTATCTGTGGATCAACGAGCAGTTTGCAGGGTACAGCCAGGTTTCGCATTCGACAAGCGAGTTTGACATCACCGATTTACTGAACGAGGGTGAAAACTCCGTGGCGGTGCTGGTTGTAAAGTGGTGTGACGGCTCGTACCTGGAAGACCAGGACAAGCTGCGCATGAGCGGTATTTTCCGTGACGTGTACCTCATCCGCAGACCTTTGGCGCACATCCGCGATTACTTTGTAAAGACGACGGTGAGCGATGACCTTTCCCATGCGGATATCCGCGTGGAGATGGACTTTATCGGGCTGCCGGACGTGACGGCGGAGCTGTATGACGCCGAGGGCGCTCTGCTCGAAAGCACGGCGGGCGCGGAGCCGAACTTTGCGCTCGAAAACCCGCACCTTTGGAATGCCGAGGACCCGTACCAGTACACGATCGTGTTCCGCACGGCGGATGAAGTGATTGAGCAGAAGGTGGGCATCTCCAAAATTGAGATCCGCGACAGCGTTCTGTATTTCAACAATGTGAAAATCAAATTGCGCGGCGTGAACCGCCACGACAGCGACCCGGTGACAGGCTACACCATCAGCCGCGAGCAGGCGAAGCGCGACCTGTTCCTGATGAAGCAGCATAACATCAACGCAGTGCGTACAAGCCACTACCCGAACGCGCCGTGGTTCTTACAGCTTTGCAGTGAATACGGCTTCTATGTTATTGCCGAGGCGGACATCGAGGGCCACGGTGCGGCGGCGCAGACCGGCGGCTACGGCATGGACGAATACGCGGACAACGCACTGAACCCGATTTTCGACAAGGCGATTATGGACAGAATTCAGCGCAGCGTCATCCGCGACAAGAATAACGCGTGCGTGCTGATGTGGTCTTACGGCAATGAGACTGGCTGGGGCCCGAGCTTTGAGAAGGCCGGCGCATGGGTGCGCGAATATGACCCGTCCCGCTTGACGCACTACGAGAACACGTATTACGATGCGCGCGGCCACAAGAACGACCTGTCTTCCCTGACGACGGAGAGCCGCATGTACTCGGCGCCGGAGTGGATTGATGAATATATGGTCGACCCGAAGTACACGAAGCCCTTGGTGCTTTGCGAGTACATCCACGCGATGGGTAACGGCCCCGGAGATGCGGAGCAGTACCAGCAGCTGATCATGAAGTATGACCGCTTTATGGGCGGCTTTGTTTGGGAATGGTGCGACCATGCCGTTTACGGCGGCACGACGCCCGACAACCGCGATATTTTCCGCTACGGCGGCGACTTTGGCGAATATCCGCACGACGGCAACTTCTGCATGGACGGCCTTGTGTACCCCGACCGCACACCGCATACGGGTTTACTCGAATATAAAAACGTCATTCGCCCGGTACGCGCGGCGCTTGTGAACCGCGAAACGGGGGAAATTCAGCTGACGAATTACCGCGATTTTACGAATACGGAAGAATTTTTGACGCTTTCCTGGGAAATTCAGCAGGACGGCGATACGGTGGCCTGCGGCGTGATGGACGACATCAAGATTGCCCCGCACGAAAGCGGTGTCATTACGCTGCCGGATGCAATTCCGACGGAGGGCGACGTGGCGGTGCTTCTGCAGTACAGCGCGAAGAAGAACGACAGCGTGTTCTTTGAGAAGGGACACCCGCTCGGCTTTGACCAGCTGATCGTTTCCCGCGGGGCACGCAAGGAAGAAGCGCTTAGAAAGGGCTTTGTTGTTGCGGAGGAGGACAGCCGCGCCGTGACGGTGACGGGCGACAGCTTCCGTTATGTGTTCTCGAAGACCGAGGGCGTGTTTACATCTATGGTGAAGAACAATGTGAACATCATGACCCGCCCGATGACGTGGAACGTGTGGCGTGCACCGACGGACAACGACCAGTTTGTGCGCAAGGAATGGGAGCAGGCCGGCTACAACGAACCCGCGATAAAAGTCTATGCCTGCAACGCGAAAGAGGAAGACGGCGTTGTTGTGATCGATTGCAAGCTGAGCCTTGCGGCGGTGTACCGCAGACCGTTCCTGCACCTTGACTGCCGTTTTACGGTGGACGCCGAGGGCAAGGTAAGAGCGGAGATCAACGGTAAGCGCGACATGGAGCGTCCGTTCCTGCCGAGATTCGGCCTTAGAATGTTCCTGCCGAAGTCGTTTGACACGGCGGAATATTACGGCTACGGCCCGTATGAATCGTACTGCGACAAGCACCATGCGTCTTCGCTGGGTCACTTTGCGCAGACGGCGGACGACCTTTTTGAGGACTACGTGAAGCCGCAGGAGAACGGCAGCCACTTCGGCTGTGCGCGGGTGACGATTACGGACGGCGCGGGCGCTGTGACCGTGACGAGCCCGGAGGACTTCTCGTTCAACCTTTCGCACTACACGCAGGAGGAAATGACGGAGAAGATGCACAATTACGAGCTTACGGAAAGCCCCGACAATGTGTTCTGCTTCGACTGCAAGATGAGCGGCATAGGCTCCAACAGCTGCGGCCCGCGCCTTGCGAAGGCGATGCAGTTTGACGACGAGACGTTCACGTTTAAGTTTGACCTGACCGTGGAATAAAACGGGCAAAATTTGATAAATCAGAGCCGCCGTGTGGGAGTTTTTCCGCACGGCGGTTTTTCTGTGTAGTGGCGTGCAAACGGGCGAATAAAGTTTTGCTCAAGCTTTTTCAAAGGGTTTGACCGCTGCGGCGCGATGGAAGACGGCGGTTTGCGCAAAATTTTTGGCTTTTTGAGGAATTTTGCAAAATATCTTGAAAATAAGTCCGTACAAATTTTGCGAAAGGTCTTGCAAAAAGTTGTACGGCTTTTTATAATAAGGTTGTATTGAACCTGTGCAAACAGGTATCCTTTTTGAAAGGAACGATGACATGGCAGACACAGAAAAGAAAACTGCGAAATATCGCTTTCTGGTGGATACCATCAAGGAGAAGATCAAAAACGGCGAATATGAGCCCGGCGAACGCATGGAATCTGAAAACACGCTTTCCGAGCAGTTCGGGTACAGCCGCCAAACCGTGCGGCAGGCGCTTTCCGTCCTCGAGCAGGAGGGGCTTATTGAGCGCAGACGCGGCAGCGGCACGTATATCAGCTCCGAGAGCCGACGCACGCCGCGCGGCAACAGCATCGCCATTGTGACGACGTATATTTCCGACTATATTTTTCCGACGATCATCCGCGGCATTGAGGAGACGCTGACGAACGCGGGCTATGATTTGACCCTGAATGTGACGAACAACCACGTGGAGGAGGAAGCGCGCATTTTGCAGTCGCTCATCTCCCGCCGCGTGGACGGAGTGATTGTGGAGGGCACGAAGACGGCGTTCCCGAACCCGAACGTGGAGCTTTACCGCAGGCTTGAAAAAATGGGCGTGCCGGTGGTGTTTTTCAACAGCTATTACCGAGATTTACCCAATTCCGTTTACGTAGTAACGGACGACCGCAAGGCCGGCTTGCAGGCGGTCGACCTCTTGATTGAAAAGGGGTGCAGACGTATCGGCGGCGTGTTTAAATCTGACGACATGCAGGGCCACGGGCGCTACGCGGGCTTTTCCGAGGGGCTTATCCACAACGGGTGCGTCCTTGGCGACGACAATGTGGTTTGGTACACGACGGCTGAGCGTAGCAGGCTTTTTCGCCCCGACAACAGCGACTACATGTTTGAGCGCCTGCGCGGGTGTGACGGCATTGTGTGCTACAACGACCAGATTGCGTATGGAGTGATTGACCTCTTACAGAAGCACAATGTGCGCGTGCCCGAGGATGTGCTCGTCATCGGGTTTGACGACTCGAGCATTTCGGAATACTCGCCGGTAAAGATTACCTCTTTTGTGCATCCGAAGGTGGAGATGGGCAGAGCCGCGGCGAATAAGCTCATCCACATGCTGCGCAGCAGCGACCCGGAGCAGCCGCTTGTGCTCGATATGCCGCTGCACGAGAAAGAATCGACAAGACGATAAATTTTGATATAAAACAGTTTGAAAGGAACGAATGAATATGAAGATCGAGAAATTATCCCCGGCATTTAAGGACTATCTGTGGGGCGGCACAAAGCTGCGCGACGTTTACGGCAAAAAGTGCGACTATGAAAAGGTTGCGGAGAGCTGGGAGCTTTCTACGCATCCGGCGGGCCAGAGCGTGATAGACGGCGGTGAATACGACGGGCTGAAATTCGGCGAGTATCTGGAAAAAGTCGGTGCGAAGGCGCTTGGTGTGAACGGTGCGAAGTTTAAGGAGTTCCCGGTGCTTATCAAGTTCATCGATGCGAAGCAGCCGCTTTCCGTGCAGGTGCACCCGAGCGACGAATATGCGCTGCGCGTGGAGGGCGAATACGGCAAGACCGAGATGTGGTACGTTGTAGACTGCGAGCCGGGCGCTTCGCTGTACTTCGGCGTGAACCGCGAGCTGACGAAAAAGGAATTCAAAAAGCGCATTGAGGACAACACGCTGACGGATGTGCTCTACAAGGCCGACGTGAAGAAGGGCGACGTGTTCTTCATTCAGTCCGGTACGATCCACGCAATCGGCGCGGGAATTCTCATTTGCGAAATTCAGCAGAATTCCAACACGACATACCGCGTGTACGACTACGGCCGCCGCGGTGCGGACGGCAAGCTGCGTGAGCTGCATATTGATAAAGCGATCGATGTTTCCAAGCTGACCCCGAGCGACACGTCCGACAAGCAGGGCCAGCCGGAAGAGATTCCCGGCGGCACAAAGTGCGCGCTGGCTTCCTGCCCGTACTTTACGACGGAGAAATATGTTGTGGACGGCGAAGTCGAAATTGATGTGACGGGCGATTCGTTTGCGTCGCTTGTTGTGACGGAGGGCAGCGGCAAGGTTGTCGGCAGCGAGAACGAAGTGGAGTTCAAGCCGACGGACAGCCTGTTTGTACCGGCCGGCAGCGGCAAAATTAAGATTAATGGCCACTGCACGGTGGTGAAGACGACGGTTTAAAAGAGGAAACGCTATGAAGATGGAGTTTGTAGACGAAGCCGAACTGCAGAAAGCTGCGGAAGAGCCGGAGGACGAGGTGCGCGGGCGCATTGTGCTGGTCGGCGAGCCGATGGGGCTTTTCATTGCGGAAGAGCTCGGCGAGCTGGAGGATGTGACACACTTTTCGGCGGCTGTGGCCGGTGCGGAATATAACGTGGCGGTGGGACTTTCCCGCCTTGACCATGAAGCGCTGTACTGCACGCGCCTCGGCGACGACCCGGTGGGCAAACGCATTTTGAAGAGCATGAAAGGCAACCACGTTTCCGACGCGCTTGTGACCGTGACGGACACGGCTTCCACCGGCTTTATGATGAAGGGCAAGACCGAGGTTGGCGACCCGAAGATCGCGTATTTCAGACGGAACAGCGCGGCTTCGCAGATCTCGACGCATGACATCGATAAGCTCGACTTATACGGATGTGATTTTCTGCACGTGACGGGCATTTTTCCGGCGGTGTCGAAGTCGGCATTGGACGCGGTGAAACGATTGATGAGCCGCGCGAAGGCGCTGGATATGTTTATTTCGTTTGACCCGAACCTGCGACCGCAGCTTTGGAAGGACGAAAAAGAGATGGTGCGCACGCTGAACAGCCTCGCACAGGAAGCAGACCTCGTTTTGCCGAGCCTTAGTGAGGGCAAAATTCTCACAAAGCGTGACACACCGGAGGGTATTGCGGAGTTTTACCACGAGCGCGGCGTAGACAGCGTGATTGTGAAGCTGGGCGACAAGGGCGCGTACTGGTCCACGGGCGGCGAGCACGGCACGGTGCCGGCATTCCCGGTGAAAAGAATTGTGGACACGGTTGGCGCGGGCGACGGCTTTGCGGCGGGCGTCCTCTCCGCTGTGGCGGAGGGCATGTCCTTGCAGGAGGCTGCGGCGCGCGGCACGGTGATCGGCTCGATACAGATCACGCACCAGGGCGACAACGAAGGTCTGCCGACGCGTGCGGAGCTTGAGACCATCACAAAAGCGGGCATTGTGTAAATTCTAATAATAACGGTGCCGCGCAGGAAATGAGGGTTTGTTCTGCGCGGCATTGTGCTATTTAAGGAGTGAGAAAAATGGGCAGAAAAGAAACGGTGGAGCTGACAAACATGTGCATGGTGGAGGATGGCAAGGGCAACGTACTCGTGCAGAACCGCCTTGACCCGAACTGGCCGGGCATCGTTTACCCGGGCGGGCATGTGGAAGCGGGGGAATCCATCACAGCTTCGGTCATCCGCGAAATCAAGGAAGAGACCGGACTGACGATCGAAAACCCGACGCTGTGCGGCGTGAAGCAGTTTTGGCTTGATAACGGCGTGCGGTACATTGTGTTTTTGTTCCGCGCGGATAAATTTACGGGCGAGCTGCACGGCTCCGAAGAAGGCGATGCGTTCTGGCTGCCGCGGGAAGAGCTTTTCGAGCACCGGACGGCGGAAGGCTTTGAGGGCTTAGTGCACGTTTTTGAGACGCCGGAATGCAGCGAAGCGCTTTACAAGGACGATGAAACGTATTTTTACTGATTTTAAGGAGGAAGCTTTATGACACCGCATAACGAAGCAAAAAAGGGCGATATTGCAAAGGTGGTTTTGACGCCGGGCGACCCGCTCAGGGCGAAATTTATTGCAGAAACGTTTTTAGAGGATGCCGTGTGCTTTAATACGGTGCGCGGAATGCTGGGCTATACGGGCTTGTATAACGGCAAGCGTGTTTCCGTAATGGGCAGCGGCATGGGTATGCCTTCTATGGGCATATACAGCTACGAGCTGTATCATTGCTACGATGTGGAAGCGATCATTCGTATCGGTACGGCGGGCGGTATTGCGGACGGCGTGGAGCTGCGCGATTTAGTATTGGCGATGGGCGCGTGCACAGACTCGAACTTTGCGCACCAGTACCGTTTGCCGGGCACATTTGCGCCGACGGCAAGCTTTGAACTGCTTGAAAAAGCGGTGCAGACGGCGCGGGAGAAGAACTTACGTTATCGCGTCGGCAACGTGGTGACGAGCGATATTTTCTACGGCGACTGTGAAAATGAGACCGCCGAATGGAAAAAAATGGGCGTTCTGGCCGTGGAAATGGAGACGGCGGCGCTGTATATGACGGCGGCGCGCGCGGGCAAGCAGGCGCTTTCCATCACGACGGTATCCGACTTGCCGCTGAAGGGGGAATCGACCTCGAGCGAAGAGAGACAGAAGACGTTCACGCAGATGATGGAGGTAGCGCTGACGGTTGCCTCTGAGGCGGTGGACGGACATGACAAATGAGGTCATAAAAAAGCTTTCGGAAGCGGCGCTTGATGTGCGGAAAAAAGCGTACTGCCCGTACTCCGGCTTTGCGGTGGGCGCGGCGCTGCTTGCGAAAAGCGGTGAAATATACACGGGCGTGAACATTGAAAACGCTGCGTTTACGCCGACGAACTGTGCGGAGCGCACGGCGTTTTTTACGGCGATTGCAAAGGGCGAGCGAGATTTCGTCGCTGTTGCAATCGCGGGCGGCAAAGCGGGCGAGGAGCCCGAAGACTTCTGCGCGCCGTGCGGCGTGTGCAGGCAGGTGATGCGGGAATTTTGCGGGGACGCGTTTGTGATCATTCTTGCAAAGCCCGGTGAAGAAAAGGTTTACACATTAAAGGATTTGCTGCCGCAGAGCTTTTCGCCGAGAGACGTTCTGGGCGAAAAAGCGAAGCGGTAAAAAAGGCGGTGATTTTTGTGCTGCATATTTTGGACATTATCCGCAAAAAGCGGGACGGCGGGACGCTGACAAAGGACGAGATTGAATATTTTGTGCGCGGGTGCACAGACGGGAGTATCCCGGACTATCAGCTTTCGGCGCTTTTGATGGCGATTTATTTAAACGGCATGACGCACGAGGAGACGGCGGAGCTGACCTTGGCGATGGCGCATTCCGGCGATATGGCCGACCTTTCCGCGATACACGGCGTGACGGTGGATAAGCATTCCACGGGCGGCGTGGGGGACAAGACGAGCATGGTTATTGTGCCTGTTTGCGCGGCGTGCGGGGTGAAGATTGCCAAGATGAGCGGCCGCGGACTTGGACACACAGGCGGCACAGCGGATAAGCTTGAGAGCATTCCCGGTATGCGGATCGATCTTTCTCCGGAGGAATTTACAGCGCAGATCAATAAGATCGGGTGCGCGATGATCGGACAGACGGGCGAGCTGTGCCCGGCGGACAAGAAGCTTTACGCGCTGCGCGACGTGACCGGGACGGTGGAGAGCGTACCGCTCATCGCTTCGAGCATCATGAGCAAGAAGATCGCTTCCGGCGCAGAGCGGATTTTGTTGGACGTGAAGACGGGCAGCGGCGCATTTATGAAGACAACGGAGGATGCGATTACGCTCGCCGAGGAAATGGTGGCGATTGCGAAGCTTTCCGGCAGGCGCGCGGCGGCGCTCATCACCGATATGGACAGGCCGCTTGGGCACGCCGTGGGCAACACCTTGGAGGTGCTGGAAGTTTTGGAGACGCTGCACGGGCGCGGGCCGGAAGACCTTACGGAAGAGTGTTTGGAGCTTGCGGCAAACATGATCTGGCTCGGCGAGCAGGCGGAGAGCCTTGAACACGCGCAGAAGAAAGCGAAAACGGCACTGGAGACGGGCAAAGCGTTTGAGAAATTCTGCGAAATGGCCGAGGCGCAGGGCGCGGATGTGCGGTACTTAAGAGAACCCGAGCGGTTTGCGCTTTCGCCGGTGAAAAAAGACGTGTGCGCGCCGCGCAGCGGGTATGTAGTGCATATCAACGCGGAGCAGGTGGGTATGGCAAGCGTGCGGCTTGGTGCCGGACGCGAGAAGGCCGACGATATGCTCGACTACGGCGCGGGCATCGTGCTGAAAAAGACGGTGGGCGACGCGGTACAAAAAGGCGAGGTGATCGCCGAGCTGTACGGTGCGAGCGCAGAAAAGTGCCGCGACGCGGAAAGCGTGCTGCACGGGGCGTTCCGCTACGGCGACGAGAAAACAGAAGAATGTTTACTTGTACTGGCAAGGGTAGAGTAAAATAAAAAACCGCACCTGAAAAGGTACGGTTTCTGTGCGTTCGGTTTTAACGTTTGCGATTAAAATCAGCCGCGCTCGGGGCCGGTGACGGGCTCGTCGTAATCAACGCCGAAGGTCTCGACGGTGACTTTCGTCATGACCTGATCTTCGCGCGGGCGGTCGGACCAATCGCGCGGGGAGGAAACGATGGCCTGTGCGACATCGATGCCCTCGGTGACCTTGCCGAATGCGGCATACTGGCCGTCGAGATGCGGAGCGTCATCGACCATGATGAAGAACTGGCTGCCTGCGCTGTTCGGGCGCTGGCTTCTTGCCATGGAGAGTACGCCGGTGGTGTGCTTCAGATCGTTCTTGAAGCCGTTCATAGCGAACTCACCCTTGATGCCGTAGCCGGGGCCGCCCATGCCGGTACCATCGGGGTCGCC
>OLFX01002816.1_pt1 | contig 13104 bp, 26 predicted proteins | sample 1605091 | NCBI WGS metagenome assembly OLFX01 (sample SAMEA3888906, study PRJEB22519) | human gut metagenome | biome: human gut; feature: human-associated habitat; material: faeces | place: Denmark | collected 2012
ATAAATTGTATTTCAGGTAGGTAAATTTTTCTCCTTTCCTCTGTATTTACCTGATATGTATAGTTTGCTAAAAAAAGAAACAAACAAAAAGAGAAGCCATTGCTGACTCCTCTTTGCTGTATTACACATCTTCTTCGCTGTCCAACCATTCCGTTTTGCAAGCCGAACACACCTCCCTGGATGGGGAAATGGTATGACTGCAGTGGCGGCGGGGATCGCCATCGAAATATGGGCAGTTAATGTTGTAGTATACCATTGCTTCTTCGCTTGCGCCGCCATCGTCCGAAACGAACCTTTTCAATTCTTTATCCAGACCGTCCAGCAACAGATTGATCATGACTTCCCGGTTTGTCATAAGTACCTCCTAGCAATATGGCGTTTCTACTCCACGTTCTGCATTTTCACCCTGGAAACAGGATCCGCAAAATTCCCAGATATTGTCTTCTACTTTCCGAAAAGTAGCAAATACCGGTTTCAGTTTATCTCCATCCATCCGATGGTCTGTAGGTTCTCCTAACTGTGTGCAGTCAGACCGCATACATGCAGGAGCAAGGCAGTTGATGATCTGGTCCACAATACTGGCATCGACAAGATCGCCAATTTCCAGTGCGCCAATCCCGCAATACCAGTCCATGTTGCAGACTTTCTTTCCATGATATTCTTGTCGCTTTTTCAGATCGTTCCCTTCATATATGACTTCTTCGAGGAAAAGTTTCTGATCTGCCCATGGATATTTGAGGTAATTCCTTCTGTATTTTTCCGCGATCTCTTTTTCCGGAAAGATCTGTGGATTGCCAGCGGACAGCAGATATCCTTTGTATTCGTATACAACCTGATATCCGATCCGTTTTCCCCGGTCTTCCATCCAGGAAAAGAAACTTTCTTCCAACCCGATGTCACGGATGATCTGCCGCTCCTCTTTGGAAAGCTGAAAATCTTTTTTGTAGCAATAATCTTGGACAGCATCGTATTCAGCAATACAAAACTGTTCATCGTCCTCAATTTTCATCAATTTGTCGATAATTTCCATCAATGTTTTTTCCATATTTTTCTCCTGTAAATTGTATTTCAGACATTTTTTCTCCTTTCGTAATGGTTTGTCTGATGCTTATAGTGTTTGAAAAAATCAGGGAAATAAAAATCAGGGACTGTTGGGGTCCCTGATTCTGGAATTCTAATGGTTTGTATGTAAAGAATTCAGCATTTCTTTTTCAGCAATCTTTTTAATCGCAGCAATTTCCTTTTTTGTAATATAGGCATTCGGATCTATCAGGGAATCCCAAGAAACATGGTCCAGTTCCCAACGGATCCCAACGATCCACTTGATCTCATCCGTATGATACTCAAAAAAGATCATATAAGGATCCCCTTCTTTGTCCAAAAGATGATCCTCTCCAAACCAGAATTGGAAAGTATGCTCATCCAACCAGTTCGTTGCGTATGGTAAATCTTGATTACGAAAACGAAGTGTTTTCACGGTTGGTTTTGGAATTTCCGGAAGAGAATTCATGATTTTTGAAAGATCTAAAGCTGGTCCTTCTGCTCTGGTTTTTTCAGAGCCTTCGGATACCTGTAATGGATCGTGTTCTTCTGGCACCGTGGACGGATCTGGAATGTCAGGGAGATCCGGAATAGAATTATTCCCTTTCTTTTCGGTCTTTGTTCCCATGTAGAGAGAAAGATCTCTTACTGCATTCTGTACAGAGTCCATCAGCTGATCGATCTCGCCAAACGGTACATAGTCTTCCATGTCCGGATATGGTATCCAAGATCGATTATTGTACAGGCAGCATCCCTCAACCAGATACATCTTTTCTTTTGTTATAGTCTCGATAACCTGGATGACCACGCCTTTTGTTCCATCGTCTTCCACGGGATAGATGCAATATTCTCCAGGAACTCTTAATGCACTTAACTTGTAAAGAAGTGTTTCTTTGGTAGCATACGGATCTTTTTCCTCATAGTCTGCTTCAACATGACCTTTCCGTAACAGCATATCTACAATCTGCAGATTGAAATTCAGCTGGTGATATAACGCATCTTTTTCCAGGGCTGTTGCCTGCAGAATGGAAGTAATCTTACTCACTTCCTCTGTCGTGAGTGTGATCGTTGCCAGTTTTTCGTCTTTACTTATTTTTCTAATTTCCATAGTTCTCCTCCTACTCAAAATCTACATCATCGTCCACAACCTGTCCATCGTCCGGATCCGACCAGTCGAATTCGGAATCGTCCATTGTGGAGACTTTTTGTAATGCTGTTTCTTCTGTTTCTGCTTCTACAACGGCATAGCCGTATTTTGTGACCATAACTCTCATTTTTCTCATAGTTACTCTCTCCTATTCCGTGAAATTATATTCCGGGTATACATCGCCAATATTCAAACCATTTTCAAACCAGCAATGGTCTGAAACGCCTGGAATATCAACGATGATGTGGTCGGGGTATATTTCTGCAACGGTTCCTTTGTAAAATCTTCCATCCAGCCGGCAGCGAACCGGTTGGTGTAAATGGAATAAACGGTCTAAATCTGCCATATGCGCTCTCCTTATAAAAGATCTGGGGTTAATGCATACTCATCAGCTTTCGGTGAAAAAATCCATGTATCGTCTTCACAGACATTTGGATTTTCCCTTAATTGATCCAAAAGACAAAGAACTTCTTCCTTTGTTTCGAACCGATCCCAACGATCCTGATCATTCTCTTGCCATAGTACCGTCCACATATGTTTTTCCTCCTCTTACGTTTTTTAAGTACAGTTCCGCTTTCTGGCGGAATTCAAAGTACTGTTTATTGTCGATGACCTGATTGCATCGCTGCTCAAACATAGTGATGTATTGAGCAAGGGATTCGTCAGAAAACCGGGAATCAAAATCTTCCTGACTGAAACATTCTTCCGCAGTAAACATATAGAGGGACAGCATACAGCCGTCCTTAGAAAGCCAGTAGGCAGTTTTGTTATTAAATGCGTTTTTGATCGGAGTACATACATAATCCCCGACAATGATCTGTTTTAAATTTTCAAATTTCATAAATTGTTATCTCCTTTTCTATTAATCTTCTCTTGCACATAACGTATAGATTTCTGCATCAAGCACGACTTCTCCACAGTCTTCACATTCTAAACAGATGTTTGCTGGATCTTCCCAATTTCCGTATGATACAATCCTTACATTATGTTCTCTATGTTTCTTTAGTTCGTTCCATAAAATCATATTAATATCATCCATAATATTTTCTCCAGTTCTGAAATCATCGTTTCCTTGCCTACCACTGTGTCTTTTTTAACCACTCTTACAGTTTAACGCCATCTGTGGGAAGCCCAAATTCTTTCGCCAGTTCATCAAATACACCGTCTGGCATCTGACTCAGATGATCCTTAATATCTTCTCTACTGAATCCATGTGGTGCATATCCGAAAAATTCTTCAATCTGCTCATCATTTGCCCTATGCAATAAAAAATCTATCATCATTTCTTCAATATCCATTTTAAATCTATTTCCTCCAGTTCTGAAATCATCTTACTTCATCTTCATTGTGTAATCCTTATCATGATTTGACAAATCCAAATCTTTATAGTCTACTCTCGTGTTAGTGCCCTCTCTGTGAATGACCATACTAGAATCTAATTTTTCAAAATATTGTCGTTGTTCCAGAAGATATTCAAAAGTTGGGTTAAGGACATCTTGACGAAACTGTGCGTGATCCCCTCCTGATAAAATAATGGGACCTGTCATAATGTTATTGCGCATAGTATGCTCCTTTTCTTTACGGTTGCTGATAAATATAATTGTTATACCGGACCTTATCGTTTAAATCCACGCCTCCGCAAGGGGAAGCGACAATATTAAAATGAATAGGTAACAAACAGATATTCCGAACTGCCTTCGATAGGAATATAATATGTTCCCGATCCATAATCCTCTCCAAGCATAACCTGATCACAATAACATCCGTTGGATTGGTTATCGCCATTAGGTTCGGAAACTACCCCGAATCCATGGATATAAAAATCTTCAAAATCTCTTTCGGCAGCCCACTCTTGCAATTCTTCGTACAGATCATCGACTTTTCCTTTGAGCTTCTGATATTCTGCAGCTTTTTTAGCAATTTCTTTTGATGCTTTCATGTTTTTCCTCCTTTTGCAATTGTATTTCAGACATAATGTTTTCTCCTTTTTTTTTAAAATTTGTCTGATATTCTTAGTATGTAAAAAGTGTCAGAAAACAAAAAAGCCAGGGGATTAGTCCCCTGACTTCTTATTAAACTTTTCAAATCTGTATTTCTGTTTGATATTTGGGTATTTTTCGTGATCCACTTCTGAAAAGAACATCTCTGCTGGTCTGGCAAATACCTGATCAGGGACAACATCGATCCCATAAGGACGGCCATCATACAAAGCTTTGTAGATGACCAGATGTTCTCCGGTTTCCGTATGTATGGCATCCAACGATACAATACGGTAAGTATACAGACCGGCTTTTTTTTGCTCTTCTGTCAGTGTTTCATGTTTAAAATGATGTACAATATCAATACTTTTAGTTCGTCCATGTTTTGATTCTTTTCTTATATAAAGATCTACATTTCTCGCAACTGACTGCGCTTATATCCCTCCAGATGATGTTATTGTTATGTAATGATTCCCTTTCTGTTGGTCTTCCATAACTCCACGACTGTCCACAAACACACTTGAATGCGTTTTCCGTGATGTGAATGGTATTTCCGATCCGTACACACGGAAGATCGCCGTAATACTTAGCCATTAGAATCTCCTTTCAATTCTGTCTCCCAAAGTTTCTTGGTATCCTGCAGACAGCGTATGGTTGCATCTAAGGATTCCAACGTACTGAAATGCAAAGTAGCATACAACCTCCCGTCCAAAGCATTCCCTAATTCTTTCTTTGTGCAGGTATTTACATCTGGATGATCGTTATTTAAACCAAGGATCATGAAATCATATCCAGAACCCAACTTGCTTTTTATACCAAGACCGACCTTTGTCGGTAGTCCATTGCGTTTCGTTCCCAAAATGATAGGGTAATTTCGATCTTTCATAAGTTATTTTCCTTTCTCTTCGGGCGTTTGGTAACGGCTTTTCTTAGCGGTCGTATTCCCTCCGAATAGTTCGCATCAAACCAGTCCAAAATCGTTCCAATTCTAGTTCCTTGATCCCAAAAAGCGAAAACTTCCGGTAATTTTTCTCTTGTTTCCCAGTCAGGGAGATATTTGACAAACTGAGTCCATAAAATCTGGATCTGCATGTCCAGACTCATCCGGTAGAACTCCTCATCCATGTTTAGCATCAGTTTTCGGAATGAAAGCTGTTGTTTCCAGTTCATTATATCCGGTGATATGTATACACTAAACGGAAGAGACTCCAAAAAATAGGAATAGGTATCCTGGAATGGAACTGGCTTTAATTTGCAGTCTACAAAAAATTCAGATATCGTTCCGTTCGGATCTTTTCCAGAAATACAAACCGGATCGAATAATAAATAATCTCTTCTGCGAACCTTTTGCGGACTTCGTAACATCCAGTACTCACCAGTATAAGCTGCATCCGGCACTTCCGCATCTGTAGGTTTGTATACATACTGCGGATCCTGTTCCAGATAGTACGCATGGATGATCAAAGGAATATGATATTTTCTCATATTTCGGATCATGATACCGCATCCGGGAATGGATTTGAGTGCTTCCTGCACCGATCCGGCAACGCAGATCCTTGGTGTTTTGGAATCTTCGGTTAGATTCGGGCCAGTGATGATTGTTTCGGGGACTCTTGGAACCAGAGAATCTGGCTCCAGGATATCCCAACTGCAGTGAATGTATTTCATCGTACACTCCTTATTTGATATATATTCTTACCCGTTCTCCTTGTTCCAGGGCTTCTACGACTTCATTTTCGGAAGATAATGGCATATACCACGGAATGTAACGGAAGGCTACTTTTCCCATATTCTTTTGTGCAAAATCTTCAAACTGTTCCTGCGTCATTTCTACTCCGATCATGCCAGGAGCAGAGACAATGGCACCATTCATTTTTTTGAAACCAATAGCTTTTCCCGAGCACATGAACTCCTCCCAGGTAACAGCACGTTTCAGCATTCGCAGCAAATGCTCGCCATAATCATAACAAGTACAATACCGACTACCGATCTTCAGGTCGAATCCATCAGATTCTTTTGCAGGTTTACTTCCCTGTTTAAAGTTTTCGGCGTAAGCAATAAATGCTTCCGGTGTGTAAATCTTCCCGCTCCAATCGTCCGGTCTTCGTCCTTCGGTATCGTTGTTACATCCGCTGCGGTCCAGATGAAGGATCCGTCCATCGGACAGTTTCACGATTTTGGTCTGGAAAATAATAGAGTATCCCATAGGTTATACCTCCTTTAATTTTTTGACTTTTTTTACTAACAGATCATGATAGACACAACAATCCCTATTGTTGTTCCAATCCAATCTTCTTCCAACAACTTTTTCTGCATCTTCCCATGGAAGCAGATATCCGTAAGTTCGTTCAAATTCCTGAAACGATGCTTTCGTTGCAACTTCGAATCCATCACATGCATATCCGATCTCATCTTCCAGCCAGTACATAATTAGTTCCCTATCTGGAACCTTATTTTCGCCAAGGCAGGATTCTGGAAGATCAAACTCCGTGGGAAGATCTGCGTTTCCCTTCCATTTTACATTTACGATTTTCCAATCAGCCATTTTGTTATCCTCCACTCATTTTAAAATCCGACAACCCGGTCTGGTGAAATATAGTTGCATGTATACCCCAGAGTCTCAAAGTATTCGCACGCTGCATTGACCAGATCGTCCTTGGTCCATCCTGGGATTTCCTTAGCTTTTCGGATTGCAGACTTTGACATCTGAATGAATATCTCATTCAGAGGTGCAGTTCCTTCGATTTCAATCATGAATTCGATTGATTCAGCGAATTCATAAATGTTTTTGAATAATAATGTTCTTCTCATATTCTTTCCTCGCTTTTGTATAAATTTTTTCCAATGTCTTCGATGAGGTTGCCAGATTTTTTCGCAAGATCGTAAAGATACTGTCCGTCATCTTCCGGAACATATGCTTCCAAAAAATCTTCTACATTTTCTTCCTGTCCACAAATAGGACACTCTTTCCAATGCGATAATAAAAAAGCCTCGGAAATAACAAAATTTGTTTCTCCCACGACTTCTCCTGTATCGTCCATGATCCAACTCCTGTTGAGTTCGTATTGTTTTTGCATGTAGATAGTCCTTTCTCTTTTTGCAATTGTATTTCAGACGATTTGTTATTTTCTCCTTTCTTTGTAAATTTGTCTGATATTAATAGAATTGCAAATTTGTAAAAAAACAAAAGCCAGGAGATATCTCCTGACTTTTATTTGTAATTACAGATTAATTTTTTGATAATAATGGTTCCTTCTGATACCAGTAAGATTCGTATTCATTGTAATCCAGATCATCAGTTGTACTACAAGAAACTCTTTACGAGTTCTATTGATTCCCTCCAAATATCATCTGGACACTTTTCTTTAAATCTTCCGTTTCTTGCACCGATATCTAACATTTTGGCTTGATCACACAAAATAACACCCGTTGTTTCCGTTCTGTCATCTAATTCAATGTGGAACGGATGATGTTTATTTGTATTCGTGATTGGACACACAAAAGCCATAGAACTGTGATGATTTAAAATATCGTTACTTAATATCACAGCTGGTCGTCTACCGCTCTGTTCATGTCCTTTTTGCGGATTAAAATCCATTGTTATAATGTCACCCTGGTTGTACTCTACCATTGTTCTTCTCCTGTTGGTCTTCCTGTGTCAATTTCTTCAGAACTTTCTACATAAATTTCATCGAGTGGCTTTTTGTAAAACGCTTCCAATCTTTCTTGTAAATTTTGGTATGTTGGTTTGGCTTTTTTAATAACCATCTTTCCATTATTTACATTGATCTCGACTTCATCATTTTCTTTTAATCCCATTCTACTAATTATCTCTTTTGATAATCGTATTCCCTGGCTGTTTCCCCACTTTCTTACAGCTACTTTCGTAAAAAATGCGTTGCTTTCTTTTGCAAATGTTGTACCGTTCATGTGTTCAACCTCCTATAGTATATACAATGGATATACGTATCTTTGATTTTAGTATACACATTGTATATCCATTTGTCAACGGAATTATTCTTCCAAATAGTACCGAAAAAGTACAAAACAATCCTTCATGATAACTCTCCTTTCCAGATCTCTGACGGAATCGTTTCGACATCCAAAACATCCAGGATCCGTCCAAGTTTTATCTTTTCAGAGTTTCTGTAAGACTGGTATTGTGCGATACTGACAGAAACTGGGTTTGTCGGGTCTGAAATCTCAGAAAACTGTGGCAGGGCATGTTCCTTGATCGACCGGATGACACCTTTTGCTAGTTTTCTTGCTCTTGCCAGAGATTCTGAACAATCAAGATCCCAGACATTGACAGCTTCGCAGCCATCTGAAATATCAACTTCTTCCATTTGTACTACATATTGCATTTGCTTTCCTCCTAATCCAAAAAACCGAAGTTCATTCCACTATGTGTGCTTGTGCATGTGCATCGCTCGTCAACGCAGAATATAAACCCACCAGTTAATAGTTCGCAGTTCAAATTTGCTTTTTATCACCTAAAAAGACAGCCCGCATATGGGCTGTCTTTTCTCAGTTCAGGATTTCTAACATCTTTTCTTTTAATGCATCAAATTCTTTTTGTTTCTCTTCTATCTCTTCTTTCATCTTCCTTGTCTGTTCGTATTTTTCCGTGATCTTTTTGGAAGATTCCATGATCTGCTGCAGGGACTGCAGGATAGAGTCGTCCACGTCTTTGTCCTTTACCTGTTCCTTTGTTTCTTCGGAAGCAGATATGCTGTCCACAGGGATCAGGTATACTTTGTGGCTTGCATGGTCCGAGACAAATACCTCAATATCCCTTTTTGCAAACTGTTTTGGGATCGGGATCGTCTTTCCAACCACACGGTAGTAGTAGCAGGCTCCAACGATGTTCTGCAGGGATTTTCCATAGAAATCATGCAGGATCCCAAAGTCGCTCAGTTCTTCCAGATACGGAAGGCATTTGCGTTCTTCACATTTGATCATGTCAAGTTCCATATAATCTTGATGCCGATGGACTGTGATCATTGCCTCCTCAAAAAACATATAAGGCAAGCTTAATCTTCCCACACCGGCCTTATAGATTCCAATGGAAGTCATTTTGTGCCGCGGCGACTGGTCAACAAAGGATTGTTTCGGGATCTGGAAGTCCTTCTGCTTTTTGGCTTTACAATGGACGACACGGTTTTCATCCATTTCTCCCTGGATATTGATTCCATCCAAACCATATACATCGATGATCCAGTTTGGAATGGTTACTTCTTTGTTTTCTGCCCGCTGGATAAAGTCATTTTCCTGATATTCTTCCGGATCTTTTACCGGAATGATCTGGAATTCATTTTCCAGGCATTTATAAGCAACATAATCAATCTCTTCTCTTCCAATATAAATCTGTCTGTCTCTGTAATTTTTCATAATTTTTTCTCCTTTGTACTATTATAATGTAATCATCTTGCGGATACGTTCTGCTTCTTTTTGCATATCCCGGATCTGTTTTGTTACTGGATCCAATTCTTTGATCGCCTGAATCTTTTGGAATACGGGTTTTGCCTCCTGTATCGCTGTATGGCACTCTTCGCATACAAGCACCTTTTTCCCGGCATCGATATGTCCATCAATTACTGTTCCATCCAGATCGCACAGGTCCTTTTTTATCGTAAGAATATACTCCCCATTCTTTTCTAATACACGGACTGTGCTGCCTGGTTTCCATCCTGCTGCCATGCGGAAAAACTTCGGTATATAAAGTTCCGGTTCTTCTATTTGATAGGTGATCCGGTCTTTCGCATACATCTGCAGGTCCTGTCCATAGATCTCCCTCATCTTGGACAGGTCCTGTCCGTATGGCTTTTTTTGGATCAGGACATAGATTTGTTTTCCAGTTACAAATGTCACCGTATAGGGCTGCCATTCCAAAAATAGAAGGCTCAGTTTTGTTTTGGACAATAGAGTAAGTTCACACAGATCTTGAAATTCTTTCGGGTCTGCATCGATCTCTCTATCATCATAAGCTGGAAAAGGAATTTTTTGGTCAATTCGGTAAAACAATCCTCCGGGAATCTGTTCTACCGGTATGGCATTCGGGATCAAATAGGAACGGTCCAAGGCCTTACTCACAATGATCCGTTTGGTACAATCGCTTTTCAAGATAATCCCGGGATCATTCGGATTTGCTTTGGTCAGTGAAAATCCGTCTTTTTTCGTTTCTAATTTTACATAAGGGTACTTCACCAAAAGGACATTTCCCTTACAGTATCTCATTTTGTTATAGTCTTTTTTCATAAATTTGCCTCCATCTGTTTGTACATCTCTTCCATCTGCTGTAACTGTTTTAATACAGATACTTTTTCTTCTTTTGTTAATCTCTTCCGTTCTCTTGGTTTTTCCTCTGCACATTCACTGCACACATGCGCCGGATAAAGTCCCTCATGCCGGACATATACTGGTTTTCCACAGGTCGGACACACGGTATTGGTTCCTGATACGATGAATTTACTACCTTCCCACCAGGTATCCAGCTTTCCTTCTGTTCGCTCCATAAATGCAAGCGGAAGGGACAAGCGGTTTTTACCCGGTCCTTCTATAGAGGTTCCATACCGGTAAGTAAATTCCGGAAGATCCCGTAATGCAGAAAACCCTCCAAGATCTTTCTGATCAGGGAGGATTTCAAATTCTTTGGCGGAAATAGCTTCCACTTCAATATACAGTTTTGGTTTCAATACCACATGGACTTTCATATATCCAGTTATATGAAGGTCGTTTGCATCCTGCGGATCCAGGTAGATACCATGGACTGCACAGGACTTGATCACTTCACCGGAAGTATGTCTTGGAGTTTTAGAGACATCTTTTGCAAGCAAATGGACTTCCAGGGCATCGCCTTTCGGCAGCAGCTCATAAAGTCCGGATTGCTTGATAATGTATCCTGCAGGGATATATGTTTGGAAGTTGTTTTTCTGAATTTCGCATTGTTTTACCTCAGTAACTCCCTGAAAACCGCTCTTTTTCTCTGGAGTCAGTTCTACAAAATCACCGGCGTTATACCAGTATAATTTAGTTCCTACGGGAAAGTAAGTACAGCGGATCTTTGTTCCGCTTGGTCGTTTCGTTATTTTTCTTATCATACGTAATTGTTTTTCTTTCGACAAATTGTTTTTCTGTCTAAAGCTTTTCTCCTTTCGTAATAGTTTTGGTGATACTTATAGAATTCCGAAAAGAGAAAAAAATAAAAAAGCGCCTACATGGTGTAAGCACTTTTGTTAGTTTTCCCTATATTTAAAATCAATAATTTGTTTTTGAATCATTGACTTTTTGGACAAGTGGCTTTGCAAAAAGTCAACGGAGTGCATGGGATTACGGAAAGTTTTGGATGGTCTGGGACGATGCAGGGATCTATTATCTGAGATCGTTTAATCTTCCTTTCTCTCTCCACGCCTTTATTTTCTTTGCATTTTCGGATAAATTTTCGCCGTAAGCAGGTCTGACCCTTGGAAGGTAGGCATGGATTGTTGCTAGGGAAAGTCCAGTACTTTCATGGATCTCTTCTACACTTTTTCCATCTTCATACAGTCCAAGGATTAGTGCCTGCGTCTCATTTGCTATGATTCCGTTACTGGCAAGTGTTTTGGCTATTCTTTGCCAGCTATATCCGGTCGCTTTTTGAGTGCCGTCTATACTATTTGTCTGTTCATATGCTTGCAAGATCTCTTCTGTAGGTGTCATATTTTAACTCCCTTGATGAATAGTTAAGAATTTTGGAAAATCGGGGACTATACAAACATCTGCTGCAACAGACCTTTTTTCAGTTCTTCCCACGCAGCTAATGTTGCTTTCTGCTTATCAATGACTTCATCCAATGATGAAAGACAATCAGCAATTTTCTGCTGTTCTTCAGGACAAGGAATTGTAACATTAATGTTCTGAATTGTAGATGCGTTTAAACTTGGAACACCAGATGCCTCATTATATTTCTTCCAAGGAATCATTTGAAATAAATAAAACTGGAATTTCGGAATATGTTTGTCTTTTGCTTTTGTAAAAAACAAAGTATCTACACACCAAAAAGGAGTATCAATATATAATGGTTTGTCAATAGTCCCTTTTCTACCAATGCAAACACATGCCCAATCACATAAAAAGTCCTCAACATAAGTAATGATACCACCAGTCCCATACACAGGCACATTGCCTTTTTTTAAATTCTTATAATCTTTTCCATGATGAACAGCAAGGATTTCACCCAACTTCTTTTCTTCCCACTCAGGAAAATCACTTCCATCATCCGCTTTGAATCTTACTTCCTGACCGAACAGCTTCTGCATCACACCTTTTTTACGTTCTTCCCATGCAGATACAGTTTCCTTTTGCTTCTCAATTACTGTATCAATCGTTGATAAAAACTCTGCAATTTTCTGTTGTTCTGGAAGTGACGGTAATTTCACGACACTTTTCGCAAACTCTTTCTGTCCTAATGTTTTATTTCTACCTGCACCACCAGGTGATGCGAGTATTAAAATATTTTGTCCTCGCTTTGTAATAAAATATTCAGTGATATAATCCAAATCAACAACATCTTTCTTCGGTTTATACATTGGAAATCTATGAGATGCAATCATACCATTTTCTGCTTCTGTTGTTTTTGCAACCGCTCGTTCCCAGGCAAAGACAATATTTACGACAAAGCAATCAGGCTCAACCCAAAAAATTCTTTTATCTCCGATTTCAGATGCTGTTGTTTCATCTTTATGAAAAATTCCTTTTCCATGTGAACGGATTCCAATTTCACGATATGTCAGAGTATCATCCAAATCAACAGGTGTTCCAACTCTGTCAAACATGTCTTCAATTTTATGACTATTCCATATATCTTTAAATTCAGGAAATCTTAATTTAGGTTCATTCATTTGCATCACCCCTTTTTTATAGTTTCAGCATCTGCAACAACCATTTTTATTTTAATCT
>OLFX01002822.1_pt1 | contig 13082 bp, 10 predicted proteins | sample 1605091 | NCBI WGS metagenome assembly OLFX01 (sample SAMEA3888906, study PRJEB22519) | human gut metagenome | biome: human gut; feature: human-associated habitat; material: faeces | place: Denmark | collected 2012
TTTAAGAAGATATAAAAAGATAGTCAAAAACACATATATAATTTTACAATAAATAATCCGATTAATGATCAAATAGAGTCCTGCCCATATTAATCCCGGCACAATCGTAGCCATAAATAAAGCACCAACCGATGCCGAGGACACGGATGCAAAAATAATAGCATTTACATTTGGTGGAATCATAAAGCCAAAAGGACTGGAAGCTGCAATTAATGCCGCTAAATATGCTTTATCATATCCTTTCTTTTCCAATTCTGGCACCATAGCTGTTGACAGTGTATTAGCCGTTGCCAATGCTGAACCGCAAAGGGCACCAAAAAAGCAGGAAACTACTGGAATTGTGGCCGTCAATCCTCCCTTTACATTATGTAGCATCTTATCCGCTACCCGAATCAGCACATTTGCAATTCCGCTTCGCTCAATCAAAGAACCGCCTACTATAAAAAGCGGAATCGCCAACATAGAAATAGAGTTCAAAATGTAAAACGCATTCGTTGCAAACGTTCCTGTACTTCCAAGCCCCATATATGCCACAAAAAAGGAGCCGCCCAAAAATGCTAACGGAACTGCAACGCCGGAAAAAATCATGAGTAAAATTAATACTGCAGCTATTCCAAATATCATAATGTGCGTAACCTCCTTATAGATTTACAAACATTCACCACATAATAAACCATCATCCCCAAAGTTCCTAAAAATACAGAAGCATATACCCACCACATGCTAAATCCAACAGCCGGAGACACCGTTTTACGTTCAATATGTGTCATCATTAAATTAAATGTTAATGGCATAAATAATCCACATATTATAGTAGAAATAATCAAACTAAACAAATGAAGTGCTTCTTTTGACTTTTCCGTCTTACACAGATTCAAGAAGAAATCGACTTTTAGCATATTGTCATCACGCACAACCAGTATTACTCCAAGCCATACAAATACAATAAATAGAATTGTTGGCAATTCCTCATAGCCGTGCATATTAATATTAAATACCCAACGACTGAAGATTGTCAGATTAACCATAATCATCATCACAATCAACAAAATGCCCGCTAAATTTCCAACCACAAATTCAACTATATGATCTAATTTTTTTAAAAATTTCACCACGTTCCTCCTCTCTTTAACGGTAACAAAAAAAGCAGGGGATACTACAAACATAGATATCAATCCACTTGCAGCATCCCCCATACCATTAATAATTAAACAGCTCAGATACCTGATTGTATAATTCTTCTCCAATCAGTTCTCTCCACTTATCCGACAGAGAAGCCGCATACTCTTTCCATTGATTCAATTCCTCATCTGTTGGCTGATAATATGTAATTCCTTTTTCATCAAAGAATTTTTCTGCGTCTGCTTTCATATCTTTATAAGATTCATATTCAGCCTCTGAACACGCCCAGGCAGCATCCACAAATATCTTTTGATCCTCTTCGCTATACTGATTAAACTTATCTAAATTCATCATCAAACTATACGAAGTCCACTGAGCTCCAACATATGAATAAAATGGTGCTACTTCATAATAATTTTCAATAATATATGAAGGTATCTGCTGATCCGTAGCCGTAATCAAACCATTCTGCAGCGATGTATATAACTCTCCGTATGGCATAATTGCGATATTTCCCAAACCGCCATAAAATTCGTTAACAATAGCATCTTCATATGTTCGAAACGTTTCATTCGCCAGATCCTTCGGCACTTTAATCAATTTATCTGTCGAAAAGATGTGGCGCTGTAAGCCACTGTTTTGTGCCAAAAGTTTAATTCCATTTTCTTCATAAAGCTTTGTATTAATAGCAAATCCTTCTGCATTCGGATTAGCAAGCTTTTCCCTCACTGTGTCTAAATCAGGTAATAAAAATGGAATTCTTTGCCATGCAAATCTCTTATCTACATTAGACATTCCGGCACCAAAGTTAAAATCCGTCTCCCCATCCTGAATCATCTGAAAGGATTCCGCATCGCTGGCATAACTGGAATACCAATAAATATCTACTACATAACGGCCATTACTATTTTTCTCTACCTCTTCTTTAAATTTCAGTAGTCCATCAGCCCAGGGATTATAATCCGGGGCAACCTCTGGATCTAACGCTGATGTTGTCAAAACAAGATGAGTTGCATCTGAATCTGCTTTCGTAGTTTCTTCCGCTTTATTGCTCTGCAGTGCAACTGTATTATTACCTCCACATCCAACTATAGTTAATGCCATCATTGCTGCCATTGTCGTTGCAATTAATTTTTTCATTGTACTCCTCCTTTTTCAACATCCACCATATTCCTTTTCTGCTCGTTCCTGGCTGATCAAGCCATCTTTCACATCACACTTTAATGCTTTTTTATCTCTCTCAAGCGGATTACCCCAACCTCCGCCGCCACTTGTCTGAATATAGAGTCTATCTTTCTTATAAAAACGCACCCTTGCTTTCGAAGGCAAATGTTCTTCCGTTCCATCAGCTCTATTTACTGTAAAACGAGCTCCTAATGCTGCTTTTCCACCATTCAATCCCCACGGTGCCGTATTAACACGATCAGAGGCAATAAAGCAGTCCACCTCATCTGTCTGGAATTCCAGGACTCGCTCAATTCCAAATCCACCCCTGTGCTTACCAGGTCCTTCAGAATTTGGAGCTAAACCATATCGTATTACCTTAACCGGCATGATTCTTTCAAGAACTTCTACTGGTGTATTTCTGGTATTAGTCATATGCGTATTAACTCCACTGGTTCCATCTTGATCGCACATTCCACCATATCCTCCTCCAACAGTTTCACCATTAGCAAAGAACGAATGTGTTTCTGGATTATAACCACCCAGCTGAATTCCATTCATAGATCCACAAGCAGCCGCACATACTTTTTCTGGAACCACTTGAGCCAGTGCGCCAAGCAGTACATCTACCAAACGCTGACACGTAATAGAATTTCCAGAACCGGTAGCTGCTGGATATACCGCATTTACCAAGGAGCCTTCCGGTGTTATAACCTCAAAGCGGCGATATGTTCCAGAATTCGGTGGAATCGTGGGATCTGTCACTGCTCGAACAACATAATAAATGCACGCCAAAGCCATCGGACGAACACAATTCAAAGGTCCTCTTACCTGAGGGCAGGTTCCCGTAAAATCAATTTTAATATGTGGACCTCCTGTAGTAATTGTTACCTTGATTTTTAATGGATCTGTTGTAGTAATTCCATCTCCCTCTAAGAAATCCTCAAATTCAAATGTTCCTTTCGGAAGTTTTTCTAACTCTGCTCCCATTCGCCGGTCACAGTAGTTCTCTAACTCTGCAATTGCCTCAAGAACTACTTCTACGCCCATCTCATCACATAATTCCTCAAATCGCTTTTCTCCTACATTATTTGCTGCAATCTGAGCCATCAAATCTCCGCTACTTTCGTATTTTGTTCGGATATTAGAGCGAAACATAGCAAAAATCTCAGGATCTACTTTTCCTTCTTTTTTTATCTTTACTGGTGGGAAGCAAATCCCTTCATGGAAAATTTCCGTTGCATCTGGTGTTAACGAACCCGGAACCTTTCCTCCCACATCTACATGATGCGCCAGATTTCCTACAAAAGCTACTAGCTCTCCTTTAAAAAAGATCGGAGAAAAGATAATAATATCTGGCAAATGAGTTCCACCAATGAATGGATCATTGTGCATGATAGCATCTCCAGGTTTCAGTTCTTTTTTGTTAATATGCTTTAAAGCTCCCTTTACTCCCCAAGGCAACACTCCTGAATGAACAGGTATATGCTCTGCCTGTGCAATCGTCTCTCCATTTACATCAAATAACGCACACGAACAATCTCTTCTATCTTTAATATTTGTGGAATAGGCTGTCCGAATTAATGCTGCTCCCATCTCTTCTGTAATTGCAAAAAAGCGATTTCGCATAACTTCCAATGTGATTGCATCCATCTTTTCATTCCTCCTTTTAGTTCTCTTCTAATGCTTCCATCTTCCCAGTCTCATGATTTGCAATCTTCACAACCAAATTCATTCTCTCATCTACTGTCACCTTATCGCCAGGACCTACTACGGACGTAGCTCCTGTTTCCTCTATGATTGCCGGACCGATAAAGCTGTTACCTGCTTTTAAAGCATCTCGCTTATATACGGCTGTATCCAGCCACTCTCCCATAAAATAAGCTTTTCGAATTTCTTCTGGTTTTGGAAGTTCCTTGCTAATTTCTCCTTTTGAATACAAGTTACTTTTGTCCATTTCCCCAACTACAGAAAGACGCAAACTAACCAACTCCATGGGATCATTCTTCTTAAATCCATAAGAACGCTCATGTGCATCACTGAAATCATTCACAAGCTTATCCCAAACCAGCTGATTCACCGGGCTATTGGGTACCGAAATCGTTAATTCGTAGGCCTGACCAAAATAGCGGATATCTATTTTTCTCTCAAAACTTACGCTACTCTCTGATACGCCATCTCGAGCCATTTCTTTTCTTGCTTCAGCCTCTAATTTTTCAAATTTTTCTTCCATATGGTTGAAAGAAACATCTTTTTCATGTTTATGATACGTGCATACTTCATCATATCTAATTGGTGCAACTAATAATCCAAAAGCAGAAAAGTTTCCAGGTGCGATAGGAATAACAACTGTTCCTATATCCAGAGTTCTTGCCAGTTCAACCGCATGAAGTGCTCCCGCTCCTCCATATGGCAGAAGCACAAACTTTCTCGGATCGATTCCTCTTTCTACCGTCATAACTCTAATTGCTCTGACCATGTTGGAATTCGCTACACGAAGAATTCCCTCTGCTACTTCCTCCACTGTCATATTTAATTTTACGGCCAATTTTTCTTCTATCGCTTTCCGTGCAGCCGCCACATCCAGGTGCATTTTTCCACCTAGCAATTTTTCACCCACACGACCTAACACAGCATGAGCATCTGTTACTGTTGGTTCTGTTCCTCCTTTGCTATAACAAACCGGTCCCGGTACTGCTCCTGCACTGCGAGGACCAACCCGAAGCGCTCCGCCAGCATCCAGCCATGCTATAGAGCCTCCTCCTGCTCCAATCGTAGTAATATCTATATGTGGGAATTTTACCGGAAATCCCTCAATCACTCCTTCACCTGTGATACCAATAGAACCATTCTGCACAATTCCTACATCAAATGACGTTCCTCCAAGATCTCCAGTAATAATATTATGATAATCCGTAATCTTGGAAAGAAATTCGGCAGCCAAAACACCTCCAGCCGGACCAGATAATAACGTATTCACACTCTTCTGAGCTGCAATCTGATCGGTCATCATACCTCCAGAAGATTGCATAATAGTCAATGGAGAATTAATCCCATTTTCATCTAATCGTCTACGCAACTGGGATACATATTTCTGCATTCTTGGCTGAACATATGCATTCATAACGGTTGTATTCATTCGTTCAAATTCACGAAACTCCGGCAAAATTTCACTAGATACAGACACTGGAAAATCTGGTGCGATTTCACGAATAACTTCCAACGCTTTTTTCTCATTTTCATCATTCGCATAAGAATGAAGAAAACAGATTGCAATGGATTCCGCTCCCTCTTCCATTAATTCATGAATCGTTTTCTTTAATTCCTCCATATCCAACTGCACCAATACAGTTCCCGTATAATCCATTCTTTCGTCTGCCTCCCGACGAAGATATCGGGGAATTAATGAAGCTGGTTTTCTAGCATGTAAATCATAAAGTTCTGGTCTGCTCTGGCGACCAATATCTAAAACATCTCTAAATCCTTTTGTTGTTATTAATGCTGTTACAGCGCCGTTTCGTTCCAAAAGTGTATTTGTAGCCACTGTCGTTCCATGTGCAACACCCGTCACACAATCTGGTGCTACTCCCAACTCTTCTAAAAGTGCTCTAATTCCGTTCAGAACACCTATACTTTGATCTTCAGGTGTAGAAGGCGTTTTTGCAAAATACACCTTACCATCTTCATTTATTCCGACTACATCGGTAAACGTTCCTCCTACATCTACACCTAATTTCAATTTAGCCATTTTTCATCCTCCTTTATCTCTATCCCTGGTAATAATTTACTTTCGGCATATATTTACTTCCTAGCATCTTATGAAATTCTGGGTATCTTGATTGTTCCGGGTGACGTCCTTTCTTTTCTGTTACATCATTAGCCAGCCATTGTAATGGAATAATGTAAAATAATGGAGTTAAAATTTCATCCATTCCTCCTGGAAGCGAGATAAAACGACCTTTTATTTCAATCTCTTTTTCAAAGCCCTCGTAACCAATAACAGTCACGTGATCCGAATGTTCCTGAGCAAATTGAATCATTCTCTTTATTCGCTCTACTCCAGGTCCCTCGTTTACCAAAAAAATCAAATATGACCACTTTTCAAGACAATGATACGGACCATGCATGTACTCTTCCACATCATATACCTCTACCGGGATTCGCACTCCTTCTAATACCTTAAGAGCCCCTTCTTTAGCTGCAGCTGTTAAAGTACCACCTCCGATAATTGTCACAGATGGAGCAGATTTATACTCCTCCGCAAAATCTTCAATTTCTTCAGATGTACATCTCAAACTTTGCTCCATCCATTTTGGAACTAACGAAATGTCTAATTCCTTACCAGCTAATCCCGCAGCATATAAATACAACATTGCTATAGTCGAAGTAAATCCCTTCGTTTTGGCCCCTACCAGTTCTTCTCCTGTACATGTATCCAAAATTGCCTCAGCACTTTTTCCACCAGGATTATCAGGCTCGGCTGTTACCATAACGGTTCTAGCCCCATACTCTCTTCCTTTTTCCAAACAATGTATCGTCCCAATACTACGTGCCGTCTGTGAAATTCCTAAAATCAGCGTTTTCTCATCTAGTCGATAATGTGGATAGTAATACAAAAAATCAAATGGGGTAAACACCTGGACCTCTGCATTGAACCATTTTGTAAATGCATATTTAGCCGCAATTGCTGTATGAAGTGAGGTTCCAGAACCAATTAAATAGATTTTGTCAAATGGACCTTTTCCCACTATAGAATACACACTATCACACACTTTTTCTGCATTTTGGCAAACTCTTCTAATTGTGTCTGGCTGTTCCAATATACAGCTCTTCATGGTTTGCTTCATTCTATGTATGCCTCCCAACTCTTGTATTTTTCTCTATTTTATTTTTTTACCTGTATGTCCTGCTCTTCGATTTTTTTTGAAGCAAAATTAATTGCTCCTAGAGCTCCTGCTTTTCCTCCCAAGTTTGCCAAACAAATATCCGCCTGAATTGGCGTAAGCCTGCCAACCTCCTCTCGAATCCGCTGAATCACAGATCCCATAGAATCAGAAACTCCACCGCCTTCTCTGGATTTAAAAGACTAATCGTATTGGCTATCGCAACTGAAAAATCACGAACAAATTTGTCTATTACCGGTATTACTGAGGTATCTCCTCGGCTATATGCTGCAAATAATGCTTCTGCCGAACCAACAATTTGATCCAGTGCCGAGCCAGAACATTTTTTTTCTAAAATTCCCTGTTGTCCTAATTTATTAATTTCTCCTTTTTCCACATCAGAACTATCTAAATAATATCCCAATTCTCCTGCTCTTCCTTGAGCTCCCAATACCAACTGTCCACCACATACTAATGCTCCGCCAATACCTGTTCCCAATGCAATAAACAACATATCGTCCGTCTGTTCGCCTGAACCTATCCAACGTTCACCTAATGCTGCCAGATTCACATCATTTCCGACATACACTGGAAATGAAAAATATTCATTCATTAAACTTTGCAAAGGAAATTGATTCCACGATAATGCTTTGGCACGCACCACTGTTCCATCTGAATCCACCGTTCCCGGGACTCCAATTCCCATGCCAAATATCATTTCTCGTTTAATTCCTGCTGCTTCTAATGACTCCTCTACAATCTGGACTAATTCCTCAAACTGATTTTTGGTTGGTAATTTTTTTTCGTACACAATATTACCCACCAAATCTGTTATCAAAAACAAAAGTTTTGTTCCGCCAATATCTATGCCAATACAATACGCAGATTTTGGATTAAATCCCAGCATAGTAGATGGACGTCCAACCCCTGAGGGAGACATACAATCTCCATACTCAACTAGGAGCTTTTTCTTAATTAATTCATCTACAATCGCACTAACTGTTGTTTTACTCAAATTTAATGCCTTTGATATCTGTGCACGGCTAATCGGCTGTTTCTCCTTGACCATATTTAGAATCAATGTCCGATTAATTTTTCGTATTAATTCTAAATGCCCTAAATTTCCATTCTTCTCCATATTACACCCCTTACCCACTTAATTAGTTCAGTGCACTTACTAATTCTTTTAAAAATTACCTCTCGTATCAAGCAAGAGGATTTATATATAAAATACACTTTTATTATTCTGTTTTCAATAGGATTTTTCAACAAAATATCTTTATATTTTCGTAAAAATCGCCAAAACGCGTTTCACATAATTTGTTTATTTAGAAAACTAAATGTCATTTTCAAGATACACGCCCATATATGCTGAACTCTTTTTGCAATGCAATTGATAATTCATAAAATCAATTATATCTAACAAAAATGCAATTACAAACCAAGGATGACAGTAACTGTCAACCTGTAACGAATCAACAATTTCAAGAATGTTTTTACTAACCTTCTATATGGTTCCACACATACCCATGCAGTAGAACTTTCAACATTTCCTTATCTCGCTCTTCCCAGGCGGCTTGTACATTCTCCATATCGAACATGGGCATTCTTCGTAAATCTGATATGCTGAAATCTCCCAAGAGCAGGCGTGGCAAAGGCAACTGAAAGAAACGATAGCAACAAAAAACAGGTCCGGACGCACGGAGAGTAATCAGTGTATCTGAACCTGGCTTTTCTATGGTCTTTCCGATGAATAGCTTGGCTGGCTTTTCATTGAAATTTCTTATGCTTTTTTTCGTTGACATTTAATACTGTTCAATGTATCATATAATCAAGAAATGGGTTTGTTACCGTACAGCTATTGCTTAAGCGGGGTGCTCGTTTCTTTTTTGTGTTTACCATGTCGTCCTGTCATTATTCAAGAATGCCTCGGTGCTCTTGTAGCAAAAAGCAGACGCACCCTTTCTTACGTCCTCGAACATTTTTCCGCATCGATCGCCAGCACAAACATTAATGCATCCAGTGCATATTCCGGCTCATTTACCTGAATCACATACGTGTCCGTCATATGGAACAGCTCTTTGCTGACACTGGCAACCGAATATCCCCTTTGATCGAGGATATTATAATCCCATTCCATAATCGAACCGTCGATATGCCAGCCATTGTAATCAATGTTGTAATGCGGTGTCAGGAAAGAGATTTCTTTACTCAGACATCCGATATAGGTGCCGTTTTTATATATCTCAAATTTGGGCAGAAATGTCAGTACACGCTGAACAACCATTCCAATTTCATTGCCGTCTCCATCATATATCACCAGCTTATGGCCCCAGGACAACTGGCCTTTTACCACATATACTGTATTGCCAAACTCATCATAAATATCATAACTGTCAAACCACGAAAATAACCGCTGTTTAAATAAAAGCTTCATAAAATCACCTCAAATATCATAATCCGTTCTCTTTTGTCCTCGCCCGGAAACAAATCCGATGTGTCAATCTCATCATAAAACATTAGCTGTTCCTCCGTCATCAGACAACTGATATATTCCTCCGATGGATAATAAAAAAACAGCAGTATCTCTCTCGGATTTTCGTAATAGGACTCATATATCCTGGCAAGAACAGAGTGCAATATCTCTACCGAAAATGGATTGAAAAAATAACACCGGTCCACTTCTGGAGGAAGCTCATAGTTCTCCGCACTGCTTAAGATAAAGGAAGTACGGTTTCCGGACACTGCCGTCTCCTTATTTTCTGCTGCCCCCTGATAAATACGTTCATCGTATTCGATTCCGATTGTTTTACTCCTTGTCTGATAGGACAAGTAAAAACAGACTCTTCCCTTGCCGGTTCCATAGTCCAATAAGGTATTATTCTTCCGAATTAATCCGCTGTTCGCCAACCGTTCCAGAACCACGTATGCCGTCGGTTCGTATGGGTATCGGTATTGATCCGCATGCGAATCATCTCTGCCGCTTGTTCGGATTTTCAGAAATCTATCCCATTGGGTCTCATTTTGGTTCATGGTATATCTCCCGTATCATTTACTCGATTCTTATATCTACAGAATATAGGAAATTGGCGGCGCTTGTCAACTTGCAGCTTTGGAAAGAAAAAAATTGCAAATATGTAAATCTCCCATCGTCTTATTATGGGCAGATCTTGTTGTTAATTCTTGGCAAATCTAATATTTCGTACTATAACTATTCTGTACCGTTTTCTCTGTACTGGGCATCTGCTTCCGTAAAGAGAATGTGCCTTGTCACATTCTCTCGCCGGGCGCGGTCGCTTGCAGCATGATTCACAAGATACGGAACCATTCCTTAGGTTTTATTACGAAAGAAGGCTTTTTATGATTTCCCGTCTACTTACCTTAACTGCCTGGTCCATGACGCCGCCCGCAGTCTGGTCTCCCTTTCATTTAGTATTTATGCTGATCGGCATCCCGCTCGCCGCCTTTGCCGCATGGAAATTGCGGACGCGCTCCGAAGCGTTCCGTCTGCATCTGCTCTTTGCCTGCGGTGTTTTTCTGGCATTTTCCGAGGTCTACAAACAGCTTTTTCTCTATTACATAGAAAACAACCGGCACTATGACTGGTGGTATTTTCCATTCCAGCTCTGCAGCCTGCCGATGTACCTCTGCCTGCTGCTGCCCTTTGTTCCGCATAAATATCAACGTATTTTTTGCACTTTTATGTATAATTACAACTTGCTCGGTGCCGTCATGGTGTTCGTCGATCCGTCCGGTCTGATGCACCCGTACTGGACGCTGACCCTGCATGGATTTATCTGGCATATCCTTCTGATCTTCATCGGGCTGCTCATCGCCTTTTCCCGCATGGTGCTGCCAACCGCCAAAGGATTCTGGCAGTCTACAGCTGTATTTGCGGTCGGATGCGTCATCGCAACCATCATCAATGTTACCTCGCATCCGTATGGAAACGCGGATATGTTTTATATCACGCCGTACTACGCGACCACGCAGATTGTGTACTCCCAGATCGCTGCTAAATTTGGAATTTTTGCCGGAAACGCGGTGTATGTGCTTTCAATCATTTTGGGAGCATGGCTGCTGCATCTCGTATTTCAAGCCGAACGTCCGTGAGACTTGGCGCGTGATTCTGGTCAGCAAAGCTGACATATTCGTTGCTGCTCACTCATTCCGTGCACAGCAACGGGATTTTACCGATGCTTCGCATTTCAAATCGGCAAAATCTGCTATCGATATGATATCATACGGAATTTTCAGTTCAGAAAATTCCTCTCTGCAATTAAAAGAGCGCCAGCCCCGCATTCACAGCCGGGCAGACGCTCTTTTCTATAACAGCTCAATTAATTCACTGTCACGGTAAAATCCACTGAAACGACTTTGTAACAATGGATTTTATCCTTTTATTTTTATTTACTGAATCTCGCTATGGAACTCCTGCAGGGACTTAACCTCCAGATGTCCGTTCTTCTTGATACTTCTCAGAGCCTGTACGGTAGCCTTTGCTGCTGCCATATTGGTGAAGTACGGAATCTTCGCCTTTACAGCTGCCTTACGGATGTAGCTGTCATCGCCTCTGCCCTTCTTATCGTTCGGGGTATTGATGATGATTGCCACTTCTCCGTTGGTAATCTTATCTAAAATGTTCGGACGGCCTTCGTTGATCTTGCATACCTTCTCAGCCGGAAGTCCTGCTGCTACCATCACATCACAGGTTCTGCCTGTACCCATCAGGGTAAAGCCACACTCGTAGAAGCCTCTTGCAACCTCGATAAGCTCTATCTTATCCTTGTCATTGACACTCAGGAGGACAGTTCCTGAGGAAGGAAGACGTGTCTGGGTTGCTTCCTGTGCCTTGTAGATAGCCTCACCAACGCTGGTGGACATACCAAGAACCTCACCGGTGGAACGCATTTCCGGTCCGAGTACCGGGTCAACTTCCTGGAACATATTGAACGGGAATACCGCTTCTTTAACACCATAGTAAGGAATGTGCTGCTCTTTCAGCGCCGGCACCGGTGACGGTCTTCCGGTCAGCTCTGCCGTAACAATGTCGATAGCCAGCGGTACCATACGAATATTACATACCTTGGATACCAGCGGCACTGTACGGGATGCTCTCGGATTTGCCTCAAGCACAAATACTTTGCCGTTTTCAATAGCATACTGCATGTTCATAAGGCCTTTAACGTGCATTTCCTCTGCGATTCTGCGTGTATATTCTTTAATCGTCTGAACATTTTCTTCGGAAAGATGTTTGGATGGAATGATACATGCGGAGTCACCGGAATGAACGCCGGCAAGCTCGATATGTTCCATAACCGCAGGAACAAAAGCGTGGGTACCATCACTGATGGCATCCGCTTCACATTCTGTCGCATGACCGAGGAAACGGTCGATCAAAATCGGACGGTCCGGTGTCACACCTACAGCGGCCTTCATATAACCGACCATGCTCTCTGCATCATAAACGACTTCCATACCGCGTCCGCCGAGAACGTAGGATGGGCGCACCATGACCGGGTAACCGATTTTTTCAGCGATTTCCAGAGCATCTTCAACCGTCACCGCCATTCCGGATTCCGGCATCGGAATTTCCAGCTTATCCATCATCGCACGGAATAAGTCACGGTCTTCTGCCAGATCGATGACTGCCGGCGCCGTTCCGAGAATCTTAACGCCGTTGGCTTCCAGCGCATTTGTCCGCCAAACTGTGCAATCACGCCGACCGGTTTTTCCTTTTTATAGATGCTTAAAACGTCTTCCAGTGTTAATGGTTCGAAGTAAAGTTTATCCGAAGTATCGTAATCTGTAGAAACTGTTTCAGGATTACAGTTTACGATGATCGTTTCAAATCCGAGCTTTTTCAGTGCGAGGGATGCGTGTACGCAGCAGTAGTCAAATTCAATACCCTGA
>OLFX01002834.1_pt1 | contig 13037 bp, 6 predicted proteins | sample 1605091 | NCBI WGS metagenome assembly OLFX01 (sample SAMEA3888906, study PRJEB22519) | human gut metagenome | biome: human gut; feature: human-associated habitat; material: faeces | place: Denmark | collected 2012
CGAATTTAATCGAAGGACTTTGGTGAGCCACCCGGGAATCGACCCCGGGACACCCTGCTTAAAAGGCAGGTGCTCTGCCGCCTGAGCTAGTGGCTCAAAAGCTATAAAACTTTTGAGTTGTTTTCACAACGTGATTTATTATAACAAATCCTGACTCCTTTGTCAAGTCTTTTTTTACATTTTTATTTCGATATTATGAAATTTTGATTTATAACCGATTATAACCTGTTTAAATCCGCTCTTCAGCCGCAATACTCTTGGATTTTTATTGACAGAGGCGCATCTTTGTGGTAAAATGATTTTGGTTAGTTAGGATTAACCAAAATGTATTTGTGTATTAACGGAGATATTATGGAAGACAAAAAAATCAATCCACTGCTTACAGGCTCAGCAGAAACTATGCTACAGAGTTTTTACGCAAGAGCCAAATATTCAAGAAAAAGGAACGCTAAATTTTATGATGCTAAGGCTATAGAGCTTGTCAATAAGATAGACTATGACTTTTCAAAAGCGGAAAATGATTCTACGATGAGCAACGGAGTAATCGCACGAACCATCGTATTTGACGAATTGGTCAAAGACTTTATAAACAAAAATCCCGATTGCACAGTTGTAAACATAGCCTGCGGACTTGATACAAGATTTTACCGTATGGATAACGGCAGAATAATATGGTACAATGTCGATCTGCCGGAAACTATAGAGGTTCGTGACGCAATATATCACGAATCAGGCAGGGTGTCTACAATAGGCATTTCCGCAACCGATCCTGCTTGGGCTGACAAGGTAACAAAAAGAGGAAAAATGCTATTTATAATCGAAGGTCTTTCAATGTATCTTACCTCTGATGAAAACGCTCAGATGCTGTCGATTATCAGAGATAAATTCGATAATGCGACAGTGCTTATGGAGTGCCTTGCTAAAAAGTGGGTAAACAAGGAGCATACCGAAAAATCAATTCAGGACACCGGTGCAAAATTCGTGTTTGGTGCTGATACCTTTGATGATTTAGGTAAAGCGGCAGACGGTTTCAGATGTATAAAAAATGACGATATCATCCGTGGTATGACAGAAATCATGCCGATATTGAAACCGTTCAGAAACCTCCCTTTAATCAAGAAAGTAACTCAGAAAATCCTTATATTTGAAAAAATATGATTGAATATCATCAGCCGACCTTTTCCGGCAGGTCGGCTTTTTCGTACCCAAAACCGAACATCCGCCTGAAAATGTTACTTTTATGACAAATCTCCCCTATCCGGAAGTTTTCTATTGCATTCTGTCGGATTTTGTGATATTATTATCCTAATAAAATATGCCAACAATACGGCAAATAAAAATTTCGCACTGCAAAAGTGCGGTAAGGATGAGAAATATGCCAAAAAGACAGGACATTAACAAAATTATGATAATAGGCTCCGGCCCTATCATCATAGGTCAGGCTTGTGAGTTTGACTATTCAGGCACACAGGCTTGTAAAGCACTCAAGAAGCTCGGTTACGAGATAGTTCTTGTAAACTCAAACCCCGCAACTATTATGACCGACCCGGATGTAGCGGACATCACCTACATTGAACCGCTCAACCTCGACAGACTTACTCAGATTATCGAGCAGGAACGTCCCGATGCGCTTCTGCCCAACCTCGGCGGTCAGTCAGGACTTAATCTCTGCTCTGAGCTTGACAAGGCAGGTGTACTGAAAAAGTTCAACGTACAGGTAATCGGCGTTCAGGTCGACGCTATCGAACGTGGTGAAGACCGTATCGAGTTCAAGAATGCAATGAAGGATCTCGGTATCGGTATGCCGAGAAGTGAAGTTGCTTACACGATTGATGAAGCTGTCAAGATAGCCGAGGAACTCAAGTACCCTGTAGTTCTTCGTCCTGCCTATACAATGGGCGGTGCCGGCGGCGGAATGGTTTATAATGTAGACGAACTTAAGGTCGTATGTGAAAGAGGCTTGCAGGCATCTCTTGTAGGTCAGGTTCTTGTCGAGGAATGTATCTTCGGCTGGGAAGAGCTTGAGCTTGAAGTTGTCCGTGATGCCGACAACAACAAGATTACCGTTTGCTTTATCGAAAACATCGACCCCATCGGCGTGCATACGGGCGACTCGTTCTGTTCCGCTCCTATGCTGACTATTCCTGAAGATGTTCAGAAAGAGCTTCAGGAAATGTCTTACCGCATTATCGAATCCATCGAGGTTATCGGCGGCTGCAACTGTCAGTTTGCCCGTAATCCCGAAACAGGACGTATTGTTGTAATCGAAATAAACCCCAGAACATCACGTTCTTCCGCTCTTGCTTCAAAGGCTACAGGCTTCCCTATTGCCTTCGTTTCCGCCCTCCTTGCCTGCGGTCTGACGCTGGGGGATATCCCCTGCGGTAAGTACGGCACACTCGACAAGTATTACCCCGACGGAGATTATATTGTAATCAAGTTCGCACGTTGGGCATTCGAAAAGTTCAAGGGCGCAGAGGATAAACTCGGAACACAGATGAGAGCTGTCGGTGAAGTAATGAGCATCGGCAAGACCTATAAAGAGGCTTTCCAGAAGGCTATACGTTCACTTGAAAAGGACAGATACGGTCTTGGCTTTGCAAAGAACTTCCACGATATGACAAAGGAAGAGCTTTTAGCACAGCTGAGATACCCCACAAGCGAAAGACAGTTTGTTATATATGAAGCGCTTCGCAAGGGCGCTACTATTGAAGAAATCCATGCCCTTACAAAGATTAAGGACTGGTTCTTACAGCAGATGAAGGAGCTTGTTGACGAAGAAGAAGCACTGCTCAAGATCAAGGGTTCTGTTCCCGAAAAGGCTGTACTAAAGCAGGCAAAGCTGGACGGTTTCTCCGACCGTTATTTAAGCTCACTTCTTGAGGTTACAGAGGAAGAGATCAGAAATGCCCGTATCGGCTTCGGCATAAAGGAAGCGTGGGAAGGCGTTCATGTAAGCGGTACGGATAATGCGGCTTACTACTACTCCACCTATCATCTTGACGAGGATAAAAGCCCTGTCAGCGACAAGCCCAAGATAATGATTCTCGGCGGCGGTCCCAACAGAATAGGTCAGGGTATCGAATTCGACTACTGCTGCGTTCATGCGGCACTTGCACTCAAAAAGCTCGGCTTTGAATCTATCATCGTAAACTGCAACCCCGAAACAGTTTCAACCGACTACGATACATCGGATAAGCTCTACTTTGAGCCGCTCACCCTTGAAGACGTTCTTTCGATTCACGATAAGGAAAAGCCGCTCGGCGTTATCGCTCAGTTCGGCGGTCAGACACCGCTCAACCTTGCAAGCGACCTTAAGAAATACGGCGTAAACATTCTCGGCACAACTCCCGAAACTATCGACCTTGCGGAAGACAGAGATCACTTCCGTGCTATGATGGACAAACTCGGAATCCCGATGCCCGAATCCGGAATGGCTGTAAATGTTGACGAAGCGCTTGAAATCGCAAACCGCATCGGCTATCCCGTAATGGTGCGTCCTTCATACGTTCTCGGCGGCAGAGGTATGGAGATTGTGCACGATGACGAAATGATGAAGGTCTATATGTCTGCGGCAGTAGGCGTTACCCCCGACAGACCTATACTGATAGACCGTTTCCTCCACCACGCAACAGAGTGCGAGGCTGACGCTATCTCGGACGGCAAGAACTGCTTTGTTCCCGCTGTTATGGAGCATATCGAGCTTGCAGGTGTTCACTCCGGCGACTCCGCTTGTATCCTGCCGTCTATGAACCTTACGGAAAAGCAGGTCGCAACAATCAAGGATTACACAAAGAAGATTGCCGTTGAAATGAATGTATGCGGTCTTATGAATATGCAGTACGCTATTGAAGACGATACTGTCTATGTTCTTGAAGCTAACCCCAGAGCGTCCCGTACAGTACCGCTGGTATCAAAGGTTTGCGACATCAACATGGTACAGCTTGCTACACAGATAATCACATCATCGCTGACAGGCAAGCCCTCCCCTGTACCCGAGCTTCACGACAAGGTTATCAATCACTACGGCGTTAAGGAAGCGGTATTCCCCTTCAATATGTTCCAGGAGGTCGACCCCGTTCTCGGTCCCGAAATGCGTTCAACAGGCGAGGTTCTCGGAATCGCTCCCACATTTGGAGAAGCGTACTACAAGGCTCAGGAGGCAACACAGGTAAAGCTTCCTCTTGGGGGAACTGTTCTCCTCAGCGTATGCGACAGAGATAAGCCCGAGCTGCTTGAAATCGCAAAATCATTCAGCGAGCTTGGTTTCCGTATCCTTGCAACAGGCAAGAGTTATGATATGATAAAGGACGCAGACATCACCGCTGAACGTATCAACAAGATGTACGAGGGCAGACCCAACATCACCGATGCAATAGCAAACGGCGATATCCAGCTTATCATCAACACACCCGCAGGAAAGACGAGTGCAAACGATGACAGCTACATCCGCAAGTCAGCAATCAGACATAAGGTGCCTTATATCACAACAATGGCGGCCGCTAAGGCAAGCATCGAGGGTATAAAGTCACTTAAAGCGAACAAGCACTTCGGCGTAAAGTCAATTCAGGCACACCACGCAGATATAAAGTAATATACTCAAAAAATACGTTAACCCCGTTGCTATAGCGATATTTACCCTCCTTACCGGACATCCGGTAAGGAGGGTAATTTTGTGAAATACGATTATGCGTACAAAAGAAAAGCTGTTGAAAAATACAGAAAAGGAGAATGGATGAAAACACCGGAAAGAGCAAATGAGACAAATTTCCGCCAGATGATAAGGAAATGGGTTCGGCTCGAATATGCTTGCAGTTCGGAGGTGTTAAAACAAAAAAATAGACACAAAGAATGGAGTGCCGAAGAACTCTACGAATTGGTGGCAAAGGTACTTGCCGGAAAATCAATCAAGTCGGTAGCGTTTTCCGTAGCAATAGATGACGGTATGCTTAGTAGTGTGCTTACAAACACAAAACAAAGAGGTAAGAATCATCCCACGCGTGTGGGGACAAGTGTGTTATATACGCTTGTCAGAGTTCGTAAGAAAAATCATCCCCACGCGTGTGGGGACAAGTTTTCTTGTTCTCGGTTCTGCTCTGAACTTCGGGGATCATCCCCACGCGTGTGGGGACAAGAAATGAGCAAGAAAACGCCGAGCAAAAAACGAGGATCATCCCCACGCATATGGGGACAAGAGCAGAAATCCGTGCGGCATATCAGCCGTTAGACAATCATCCCCACGCGTATGGGGACAAGTTGACGATACTGTTTCATTCAGACGGTCAAAAAGGATCATCCCCACGCGTATGGGGACAAGTCTATTTTTTTAGCTTTATGGTCATTCTTCTAATCATCCCCTCGCGTATGGGGACAAGCTGCGAGGAAAAGAACAAGTACAGGCTGACTTGGGATCATCCCCACGCGTGTGGGGACAAGTCACGTTCAAGCTCTGCTGTAAGCGGCGGGAAAGGATCATCCCCACGCGTATGGGGACAAGTGTTATATCTATCTCTTTGGATGCAATTTAAAAGGATCATCCCCACGCGTGTGGGGACAAGTGTCGATTTTAAGCAGCGCCATCAGCTTACGAAGGATCATCCCCACGCGTGTGGGGACAAGATGCTAAGAATAGGCGCTGTAGCAGACAGCGAGGGATCATCCCCACGCGTGTGGGGACAAGTCTCCGTCTGTTAGGATAATGTAATTCATTGCGGGATCATCCCCACGCGTGTGGGGACAAGGTCAGCCTTGTTAAACTCCATCCGATATGCTCGGGATCATCCCCACGCGTGTGGGGACAAGAGTTATATCTAAGTATCAATCGCTTGCTGAGGGGGATCATCCCCACGCGTATGGGGACAAGTTCTGCTTTGCCACCTTTTCGGGTGTGTCGCCAGGATCATCCCCACGCGTATGGGGACAAGTTGCAACGATTTCGTTCAGATTAAACGCACAAAGGATCATCCCCACGCGTATGGGGACAAGAGCGTTGACATCAACGGCAATCGTCCTGAAATAGGATCATCCCCACGCGTATGGGGACAAGCTGAAAATAAGCCTACTATCGGCGCTTGTTGCAGGATCATCCCCACGCGTATGGGGACAAGAGTTCCCTTATCTGCGACATTGTTTTTATGATGGGATCATCCCCACGCGTATGGGGACAAGTTGCAGGAACGGACAAAGAGTTTATCAATCAAAGGATCATCCCCACGCGTGTGGGGACAAGTATCGGCAGACGCTGTAGCGGGTGACGAAATTAGGATCATCCCCACGCGTGTGGGGACAAGATAAGGCTTTCAAGCTCTTCATCGCTGAAATTGGGATCATCCCCACGCGTGTGGGGACAAGCCCCCTCCGGGAACAAACACTTAGTATTTTTCAGGATCATCCCCACGCGTGTGGGGACAAGGAACGTGATTTCCCTGCAGTTGTCGGCTAAAGAGGATCATCCCCACGCGTGTGGGGACAAGTTTATTGCTTTTGTTCGTGGCATAACATTGATGGGATCATCCCCACGCGTGTGGGGACAAGGAGGGTAAGAGCAGTTTTGCGATTGCAACAGGGGGATCATCCCCACGCGTGTGGGGACAAGTGTTCGTTGCCGCCGAACGATAACCCGTGTTTAGGATCATCCCCACGCGTGTGGGGACAAGATGTGATTTTCGTAGCTTTTTGCTACATTATTAGGATCATCCCCACGCGTGTGGGGACAAGTTGTGACAGCAAAGGAAGCATCAATTTTAGCAGGGATCATCCCCACGCGTGTGGGGACAAGGTGAAAACACAGCGAACACGGTCAGCGGTTGCAGGATCATCCCCACGCGTGTGGGGACAAGCAATTATTGTAAAACAAAAAATGCTTGCGTGCGGGATCATCCCCACGCGTGTGGGGACAAGGCTTTTGAAACAGTGGGGCTGTGGAAACTGGAAGGATCATCCCCACGCGTGTGGGGACAAGTAAACGTCACGTTCTCGAAACGAACGCCGAATAGGATCATCCCCACGCGTGTGGGGACAAGTTATTCCGTTTATGACTTCTTCGCTTGTGCGTGGGATCATCCCCACGCGTGTGGGGACAAGTGTAGTCAACGGGGCTATCGCGGACGCAGTAAATAATCATCCCCACGCGTGTGGGGACAAGTGAAAACGGCAACCCAGCCGTTTACTACAAGTAGGATCATCCCCACGCGTGTGGGGACAAGATAACAATTAAGGATAAGAAATATCCTATCAAAGGATCATCCCCACGCGTGTGGGGACAAGAAAGCCTTGCGGTCGTTTATACCCTTGCTGCTAGGATCATCCCCACGCGTGTGGGGACAAGCAACACAGGATACTCTTACGGAACACATCTGCAGGATCATCCCCACGCGTGTGGGGACAAGATAAATTCACACAGTCGAATACCATAAATAACAGGATCATCCCCACGCGTGTGGGGACAAGGTAAGTCGGTTGACGCAAGCACCGCAAAACAGAGGATCATCCCCACGCGTGTGGGGACAAGAGAGGCGTTCTGCTTGGATAACGCCAACTACCAGGATCATCCCCACGCGTGTGGGGACAAGCTCCGACAGTGACAGCCCGCATCACCCAGATGAGGATCATCCCCACGCGTGTGGGGACAAGTTTGCAAGCCTTGACACGTAGACCCTCCTACAAGGATCATCCCCACGCGTGTGGGGACAAGGCGTTAAGGCGCAGTGCCTTAACGCTTTTCTTAGGATCATCCCCACGCGTGTGGGGACAAGTGGATTATTGTGTGTTTAAAGCTGCTATCGGCAGGATCATCCCCACGCGTGTGGGGACAAGTGGATTATTGTGTGTTTAAAGCTGCTATCGGCAGGATCATCCCCACGCGTGTGGGGACAAGAGGTCTTTGACGCAGAAAACGCCGACCAGTATAGGATCATCCCCACGCGTGTGGGGACAAGAGCAGACAAAATTCATAATCAAACTGTACACGAGGATCATCCCCACGCGTGTGGGGACAAGCTGTACTATCTGCTGTGGATTTCGGTTTCCAAGGGATCATCCCCACGCGTGTGGGGACAAGTAGGAGTTCAGCTCAACGCTTTCCGTGTCTTTGGGATCATCCCCACGCGTGTGGGGACAAGTCTGTCTGTCAATCTGCGCCGCAAGGTTAGCAGGGATCATCCCCACGCGTGTGGGGACAAGGCGTCTGAACGAATTGTTCAAGGGTGACGAAAAGGATCATCCCCACGCGTGTGGGGACAAGTATTTAAGCAACAGTTATTGTTGCTGTACCTGAGGATCATCCCCACGCGTGTGGGGACAAGAGTTGCTCCGCAGGTGACGGCAAAATACCGCTGGGATCATCCCCACGCGTGTGGGGACAAGATGAGTATATGCCCAGTGAGCAGCAGTTAAGAGGGATCATCCCCACGCGTGTGGGGACAAGTATGCAGGTCTACGTGTCAAGGCTTGTAAAAAAGGATCATCCCCACGCGTGTGGGGACAAGAGCCGTATGACCTTGAGAACGCTTTCCTGTCAAGGATCATCCCCACGCGTGTGGGGACAAGTCAAGTTTCATCGAAAAAATCGTTACGACTATGGGATCATCCCCACGCGTGTGGGGACAAGCTTCATCGGTCAATATTTTCCCTTTCAAGGTTGGGATCATCCCCACGCGTGTGGGGACAAGGTCGGTAAGACAAGTCAAAACTATCGTGTATCGGGATCATCCCCACGCGTGTGGGGACAAGCCCTGTAAAGACCCCGCCAAGTCAGCGACTATGGGATCATCCCCACGCGTGTGGGGACAAGCAAGGTGTCTTCAAAACTTAACGAAGTCATAGAGGATCATCCCCACGCGTGTGGGGACAAGGTACTGTAAACCAACCATTTAAAACCTTTTTCAGGATCATCCCCACGCGTGTGGGGACAAGGACCGCAACGCAAGGCAACTTTTCGGGGGCTTGGGATCATCCCCACGCGTGTGGGGACAAGCCGATGACCAAACAATCGCCCTTGTCGAGAATAGGATCATCCCCACGCGTGTGGGGACAAGCGTTGCAGATGTTAATACAATGCCGAATATAGTAGGATCATCCCCACGCGTGTGGGGACAAGTGAACGGCGGTGAAAACAAGAACGATGTCGAAGGGATCATCCCCACGCGTGTGGGGACAAGGCGTAGTGACATCGCCGCCGCTATATACGGTGTGGGATCATCCACACGCGTGTGGGGACAAGTGTTTTCCTCCTGTCCTTTGGGCTGTCGTTGTGGGATCATCCCCACGCGTGTGGGGACAAGATATTTTAACAAATGACGGCGCTACAATTGTGGGGATCATCCCCACGCGTGTGGGGACAAGTTGATTTCTCCTTGCCTTTGGGCTGTCGTTATGGGATCATCCCCACGCGTGTGGGGACAAGTTTTCGTGACCTTTTTTTTAAGTCTGTCAATTAGGATCATCCCCACGCGTGTGGGGACAAGTGGAACACAGCCCCTCATGTGAGGGGCTTTTTAGGATCATCCCCACGCGTGTGGGGACAAGCTTCTTTTGGTAATAAAATCTTTTATGCCTTTAGGATCATCCCCACGCGTGTGGGGACAAGTTGATTTAGATATATGGTATCAGTTTGACAGTAGGATCATCCCCACGCGTGTGGGGACAAGTGTATATCCTATATGCAAGCATATATTTGATAGGGATCATCCCCACGCGTGTGGGGACAAGAATCGACAAGTTGGGGGGCAGTAGTAGTGATACGGATCATCCCCACGCGTGTGGGGACAAGCAATCGTATCAGATATGTTCTCAACAAGGGCGAGGATCATCCCCACGCGTGTGGGGACAAGGCCACGGACATTATCGGTTTTGCACCCGCTTTAGGATCATCCCCACGCGTGTGGGGACAAGCTGATGTTGAGTACAGTACTACCGAATCAAGTAGGATCATCCCCACGCGTGTGGGGACAAGGTGCTGTCAGTGTCTGTCACAAGCTTGCCCCCGGGATCATCCCCACGCGTGTGGGGACAAGGGGGTTTTTTGTTAGACTGGGAAAGCAGTTTGAGGATCATCCCCACGCGTGTGGGGACAAGAGCAATCGATTTGAGTTATTTCCGATATAGTCGGGATCATCCCCACGCGTGTGGGGACAAGTGTGTGTCGGCAAAACAATAACACGCTTCGTTGGGATCATCCCCACGCGTGTGGGGACAAGAAATAATTGTATGGATAAGTGTACATTTTATGAGGATCATCCCCACGCGTGTGGGGACAAGTTTATATCGGCAAGTGCCTGTGACGGTACACTGGGATCATCCCCACGCGTGTGGGGACAAGACATGATTTCTGACATGGGGCAGTGGTACGATAGGATCATCCCCACGCGTGTGGGGACAAGGAAATTGTTCTTGATGAAACCGAAACCACCGAGGGATCATCCCCACGCGTGTGGGGACAAGTGAAGCCGTCGAGGGCTATGTGTTTAGCTCGGAGGATCATCCCCACGCGTGTGGGGACAAGACGAGCTTAAAAACGGGGAGTTTTCCTACATGAGGATCATCCCCACGCGTGTGGGGACAAGGTAAAACAAAATTTTTGCGTGGTGACGGGTGGGGGATCATCCCCACGCGTGTGGGGACAAGGATTGACTTGACATCATAGAGGGATAAAGGGAGGGATCATCCCCACGCGTGTGGGGACAAGCTTTGGCAAGTCGGTCGTACTTCCAACCTCTTAGGATCATCCCCACGCGTGTGGGGACAAGCGATGTCAAGCTTTTCCGACTTGCATAAACATGGGATCATCCCCACGCGTGTGGGGACAAGTATACGGGTGACGGCGTGCTTACTATGTGGGAAAGGATCATCCCCACGCGTGTGGGGACAAGCGTCTGACACTCCGCAGGGCAGTTTGTCAGATGGGATCATCCCCACGCGTGTGGGGACAAGGTGATGATGTTCTCGGTTATCTTTGCTTGCCTGGGATCATCCCCACGCGTGTGGGGACAAGTATTTAAGCAACAGTTATTGTTGCCGTACCTGAGGATCATCCCCACGCGTGTGGGGACAAGAGGTCGGCTATATCTTTGCCAAAGACGGAAATGGGATCATCCCCACGCGTGTGGGGACAAGACCAACAAGTATTATACGAATCCTTTCGCCGTGGGATCATCCCCACGCGTGTGGGGACAAGTATATAAAATTTAGTATTGACTTTTTGTTGGCAGGATCATCCCCACGCGTGTGGGGACAAGAATTACCCAGAATTGCGGGCAGAGGTCGCACGGGGATCATCCCCACGCGTGTGGGGACAAGCTCGTTAGGTTTGCTCCTGCCGTTTTACAATAAGGATCATCCCCACGCGTGTGGGGACAAGGACGACCATACAGGCACTGCCGCTGTACCCTTAGGATCATCCCCACGCGTGTGGGGACAGGCTATCGGCAGTGTTGACGGCGATGTCAAGCTGGGATCATCCCCACGCGTGTGGGGACAAGTTTATCAGAAATATGACGGAAATCAGCCAGTTAGGATCATCCCCACGCGTGTGGGGACAAGGAAAACTACTATGTGGGTGACGGGGTATTTACAGGATCATCCCCACGCGTGTGGGGACAAGGCTTTTGAAACTGTGGGGCTGTGGAAACTGGAAGGATCATCCCCACGCGTGTGGGGACAAGTTCACAAGTGTTAAAATATGCTTTGCTGACGGAGGATCATCCCCACGCGTGTGGGGACAAGATTACCATTTATTGTAATAAATGGTAGTTGGCGGGATCATCCCCACGCGTGTGGGGACAAGATTTGACGACTTGTCGGATAAAATGTCAGCAGAGGATCATCCCCACGCGTGTGGGGACAAGTATTTAGTCCGGTATCATATGGAGTATCAAGTAGGATCATCCCCACGCGTGTGGGGACAAGGGAAACTTCTCAAAAATTTTATCCCACGAAGCGGGATCATCCCCACGCGTGTGGGGACAAGGCAAGCTGTCAATGTTTGCCGTTGTTAATACAAGGATCATCCCCACGCGTGTGGGGACAAGTTTCACATTGATTTATTTGTTCAAAAAGTTTTGGGATCATCCCCACGCGTGTGGGGACAAGCCCATATCGGAAATCATATAAGAAAATTCTCCGGGATCATCCCCACGCGTGTGGGGACAAGAATTTATCATTTGCGCAATGCGTGCTGTAGCTGGGATCATCCCCACGCGTGTGGGGACAAGTTGAACATCAGTTATGTGGCTTAACATCGTGCAGGATCATCCCCACGCGTGTGGGGACAAGTATGCTATCAGTGTCCGCATAGATAAAGCCGCGGGATCATCCCCACGCGTGTGGGGACAAGCACAGGGTGCAGCTGTGTTTTTTCGTGATGAAGGGATCATCCCCACGCGTGTGGGGACAAGGACCTCAACTATAGGTGGTATGGCAAGTGGCTAGGATCATCCCCACGCGTGTGGGGACAAGAAATATCTACGGGAGCCACGTTTGAGTTTACCGGGATCATCCCCACGCGTGTGGGGACAAGGTCAGCGTCAATCTGTATCGGATTAAAGTTGTAGGATCATCCCCACGCGTGTGGGGACAAGACGCCAGAAAGTATTTTGAAAAGAACGGCAAGAGGATCATCCCCACGCGTGTGGGGACAAGAGCTTGTACACGTTAAAGCCCTTGATGTTGATAGGATCATCCCCACGCGTGTGGGGACAAGAAACGTAATATTGCTATCGTTTATCAGCTGCTAGGATCATCCCCACGCGTGTGGGGACAAGAGTAAAGGGGCTAAAAGGCAGGTTGCAAAGCTAGGATCATCCCCACGCGTGTGGGGACAAGTAAATTTTAACACGCCGTCAACCAATTTAGCGAGGATCATCCCCACGCGTGTGGGGACAAGCTGAGAAAGGATAAGAGAAATGACACTGAATTAGGATCATCCCCACGCGTGTGGGGACAAGACTAAAGAAATCAAGGAAAATAGCGGTTTTGCAAAATCAACCGCTTAGATTTCCTTTAACTTTTCATAGATCCTTTGTGTAAGCAGACAATCGTCA
>OLFX01002843.1_pt1 | contig 12985 bp, 9 predicted proteins | sample 1605091 | NCBI WGS metagenome assembly OLFX01 (sample SAMEA3888906, study PRJEB22519) | human gut metagenome | biome: human gut; feature: human-associated habitat; material: faeces | place: Denmark | collected 2012
ACTTGTAGTTACTGTGCTATTAGGCCCCCTGAGTGGCTCATTGTATAGAATTAACTTTGTTCAACATCTGCCCGTCGCACACGCTGCGGTTGTATGCAACGATAGGAAGGATCACCATCCCGATGACCGATACCCCGTCGATTTCACTTCTTGTACCAATCTGTAACGTCGAGCGTTACCTGCGCGAATGCCTGGACAGCGCTCAGGGGCAGACGCTGACCGACATCGAGATTATCTGCATCAACGATGGCTCTACCGACTCCTCGCTCGAAATCATCAATGAGTATGCATCTCGCGACGATCGCTTCAGCGTTATTGATAAGCCTAATTCCGGTTACGGCGACTCCATGAACAAGGGCCTCTCCATCGCTAAGGGCGAGTACGTGGGAATCCTCGAGTCTGATGACTTCTTCGAACCCGATGCCCTCGAGCTTATGTATAAGGCTGCTAAGTCGGTTGACGCCCAGGTGGTTAAGGCGGACTTCTTCCTGTTCTGGTCTACGCCGGATGTGAGGAACGACCGCTTCATGTGGGTCGACTCGCGCATCGCCGGCCACATTAACCCCCAGGTCGAGCGCGAGGTCTTTTATCGCAAGCCTTCGATCTGGTCGGCTATCTACAAGCGTGAGTTCCTCATCGAGAACGATGTTACCTTCCTTCCTTCTCCCGGTGCCTCGTATCAGGACGCGGGCTTCAATTTCAAGGTATGGTCTTCCTGCACTAATGCCGTGCTTATCGACAAGCCCATCCTTCATTATCGCCAGGATAATGAGAAGTCTTCCGTCAACTCCCCGGGTAAGGTCTTCTGCGTTTGCGATGAGTACGAGGAGATGAATAAGTATCTCGATACCCATCATCTCGACAGGCCGTATCTTCGCGCCATCCTTTCCAGGATGAAGTTCGACACGTACGAGTGGAACTTTGACCGTCTTGTTCCCGAGCTGCGTGAAGAATTTGTTCCTCGCATGATTGAGGATTTGAAGCATGATGAGGAGCTTGGACGCGTCGATCTTTCTATCTTCGATCCAGGCAAAAGGATCAACCGCGCCCTGTTGCTTCATGATTCCAAACTGTACGCCATCAAACGCGCGTCCGATGGGGTCCAGTCTCGTTCTGACCGCTTCAAAAGCTTGGTAAAGCACGGCGGTGTTCTTGCTGCGCTTAAGATTGCGCTCTTCCGCCTGACTCATTAACGATTGGTTATTGATGATTAAAGTAAGTATTGTAGTTCCCGTTTATAACGTTGAGCGATATCTCGCTCCCTGCCTTGATTCCATTCGCAACCAGTCGTATTCGAATATTGAAATCGTTTGCGTCAACGATGGGTCCCGTGATCGCTCTCGCGATATCCTTGCTATGTATCAGTCGGTCGACGCCCGTATTAAGGTTGTTGATAAAGAAAACGGCGGTCTTTCATCTGCTCGCAATGCCGGCATCGCCGCCGCTACTGGTGACGTGGTGTGTTTTGTCGATTCTGACGATATGATTACCCGTGATGCGGCCGCGGTTATAGCTTCCACCTTTGAATCCACTTCCGCCGACGTTGTAACCTTTGGCGGCTCTGCGTATCCTTCGTTTAAGTCCTATCCTTGGCTTGACCGAGTCCTGAGCCCCCGCGATGTCGTTTACGATACGTTCACTCCCGATATCTTTGAAAAGGAGGCATGCGATCCCTTTGCCTGGCGAACCGCCTGCCGTAGGGATTTCCTGCTTGCCCATGGAGTTGCGTTTGACGAAGAGCTTCGATTTGGCGAGGACAAGCTATTCCTGTACTCCATCTATCCGCGCTCCTCAAAGACCGTCTTCGTTTCCAATAAGCTGTATCTCTACCGGCTTGACCGCGAGGGTTCTCTTATGAGTTCGCGCGCGGAGGATCGACATCTCAGGCTCTATGATCATTTGAGGATCTTCCACGCCATTGTAAAAGACTGGTCGGATGCCGGTTTCATCGAGTCGTATGGGTCCGAGCTGCTGCATCTTGGGTGCGAGTTCCTTATCGTCGACCTGCTGAGTGCTCCCAAGGCGATTCGCGTGGACCTGCTCAATTTCCTTGCTGCCATTTGGACCGTGTATTTCTCTCGCGAGCAAATCGACGGCCTGCTTTCGGATCCTCAATACGGTTCTCTTGTTGATGCCGTTCTGGTAAATCGCAAGCGCGCATACGGCATCTCTTATAAGATGATGTTCTATGCATACAGCCTGCATAGCGATCCTCGAGATTTCTTCTCCAGGGTATGGCAGCGCGTAAAGACTACCGGAATCATCGGTCGTATCGGGCGCTCCATCTCTTCCAGGTTGCCGCTATCCAGGCGCGCTGCTGCGGGACTTTTTGAGTCTGTTGTATTCGAACAACAAGATGCTTCGATGTGCTCCCAGGCTCTCAAGATGATTCAGTTGGAATCATCTCAGGCGAATTATCGGTCTTAACAACTATCGGACCTTCACCAACCATTGGGTGAGGGTCCGATTTCTTTTGATCGCAGCGGATTTACGGAAGCATCGATAAACTAGTGACGAAGCGCGTCGACCACTTTTCGATACGGCGTTGCAATCGATGTTCCAAATCGATACGCCTTCGAGTTGAGGATCGTTTCTATTTCGTCTTCAGCGCGCTGCAGCTTTTCTTCCACGTCTTTGCGCGCTTCGGTCTCATCGTGGAGCTTTTTCTCGAGAATGGGTATCTGCGGGACCAGCAGGGTGTAGGCGTCGTAGTATTTCCACCTTTCGCGCTCATTGGTGCGGTTGGTTTTCCATGATAGGTCTCGCTGCGCCGTTACCTCTTGTAGCTGGGTAAAGATGAATTCATCAAGACTCATGGTTATAGCGTTTTTGATGTATGCCAACTGGCTCACGTTGAGGTATTCCGATGTCTTAAGGCTTCCCAACTCAAGCTCGTTGAAATAGCGTTCTGCTGAGTCAAATACCTTGGCAAAGGTTGCGAGCGTCTTTTGCGATGTGAGGTTGGCGTAGTACCCATCGATGGCATGGTTTACAAAGCTGGCCCTCACGTTTTCAAAGAGACCGAGCTTTTCCAGCTCCTCTTTAAGCGACTGAAAAGCTTCAAAGAACGCAAGCGGATCGACTTCGTTGGTCGAGGTGCTATTGGTGGTCAAGCTGATTCGGTAGTGCGGGTAGGGGCGCTTAATGGTGGTGATCGAGTTTGCCTTGACCAGCGCCAAACAGGTAAAGAGAAGATCGTCCGTTCTCTTTACCTGTTGATACCACATCTGGTTTTCAACGACAAAGCTTCTTTTGTACATCTTGTTCCACGGTACGTTGGAAAACGTGTTGAAGATGGATTCTTGCATGTCCCTATAGTTGAACACGTCTTTATCCGGGACATTGCCCGCCACAAAGGTCCAGTCGGTAACGTATTCCTCATGGGTGTCATTCTCATAGGTATAGGACTGCGTAATAAGGATATCGGCACCGGTGGCGTCGAGCTTATCTGCTGCATCTTTGATAAACTCCGCATCGAAAAAATCGTCCGCATCTAGGCAGATGAGATAGGTTCCCCTTGAAGCGCCTATACCAAGGTTTCTGGCGGCTCCCGCACCAAGACCCTGGCCCTGAAGAATCTGATACCTGTTGTCTGTGTGAGAGCGCTGCTCGAGGATCTCCGCCGTGCGGTCGGTCGACTTGTCGTTGACGCATATGATCTCAAGAGATTGCTCGGTTTGTTTCTCGATGCTATCAAGGCATTCATCGAGATAGGGGTCTGCATTGTAGATTGGAACGATAACGCTTACGCGCGGATCCGACATGAGCTTTCTCCTTGGAACAGCGTTTGGCAGCGATGAATCTGCTTTGATGGCATGGCGTACGGTAATTCTAGATGCGGAGATGCCGGCGGTCCGCTAAAAATCGATGACTGGCAGCCGGCATTCATCAGCATTCGCTATATCAGCGTCTCAACGGCGTTTTTGACGACGTTGAAGAGCGTGGGACATTCGATATAGAGGGCTCCAAATCTGTCCGTCCCCAAAAACGTCCAGCAGTACAGGCCTATACCAACTAGCGAAAGGAGCGCTATCGCCGGGTTGAGCTTCCCCTTTGGGCCGTCGTTTGACGGCAGGCTCCAAAGAAGCAAGACGGTTGGGATGAGTAGCAGCCATGCGAAGTCCGCAAAATATCTCATATTGGTGCCGGACACATAGCTGGCCACAACGATGTCGAAAGCGGCGATGGCAAGGCAGGCTACAGACAATATGAGACCTCCACGTTCCTTGAGGGCGCGGCGCGGCTTTTTGAACAGCAGTCCAAAGAGGCAGAGCGTAACGGGCGTGAGGAACATGAATCCAGCGTAAAAGGGCTCGTTGGTGAATAGCATGGGCAGCTTTTGCAGTAAGGGGGACGTATTGATGGTGGAGATGTAAGGGAAGGAGCTAATAAGCTGGAAGGGTAAAAAGAGGTATTCAAGGAATTGGACCATGATCTTCACCGCGTTGAACGTGTACGACGTCATGTCTCCGCCCGTGATGTTATATGAGGCTCCAAAGTTGGTCCAAGAGCCAAAGCGCGCCCAGTTGTACCATGCGATGGGGGCCAAAATGATGAGGAACGGCACGATGACAGCCAGGGTGTTCCAGATGCCGCGGACGGAGAAGAACTCACGTTGCTTAATCTCGTCAAAGAAGATGGGGAACGCCAACAAGCATGCAAGTACAAATTGCGGCCTGCAGCCCAGCGTGAGCGCTATAGAGAAGGAGCCTGCAACGAGATAGGCTTTGTTCCATGTTCGCGATTGGGCAAATTGGCGTTCCGCCTTGATCCAGAAGTAGAGGCCCATGTATGTAAAGAACAGCGCGGAGAGTATTGGGATGGGATATATTCTAGGTAGAAAGGCCTGCTCCAAGACACCGCAACTCAGTCCAAGCAATATAAAGCCAATAAGATACTGTCCAAGAGATATATCTTTAGCATACTTTTTAGCGAGTTCGACAAGAAGCAGAGCCGAAGCGGCAAGCGTGAGGCACGCGAACGCAACGACAACGATATCCGTGCGCAAGTGCATGCCTGTAAGCGCCTTGAAGGGCAGAAACGTCAGCAGACATGGCACTACGCCGAAATAGCAGTAATAGCTTCCGTCGTAATATGCGTAGTCCCAATAGATGGGTTCGCGAGCTTCCTTGTTGAGCTGTGCTCTAAGAGCCGGGTCGTAGGGGTTCTCCATGCTATCCAAGATGGGTGAGGAGGGAAGATCAAGGCTGAGGCTTCCGCTGAGCAGCGCGTCGGCAAGGTGGTTATATTGGTTGCCGTCCTGGACGGCTTCGATTCCCTCATTGTAGACCGGGCCCTGTTCCAGCCATGCCGCCTGACCAGAAAGCTGCGAGAACGCACCCATGCCCATACAGCTTATCGCGAACGCGATGCCAAGGGATGCTTTTGCCCTGGCTCCCATGTCAAAAAACTTGATGTTCCAGATGGCCGAGGAGGGTTTGAATATCTCGAACAGCACGTAGATAATCACCATTGCCGCAAGGCGGGCCTTAGAGATGAGAAACGGCCCAGGATTGCCGGAAATGATACCCGCCATCGTAAGCCAATAGCGCCAATGGAAGACGATGGCTTCGATTGCGAATATCGCTACGAGTGCCACTGGCGCCTTCATGACAAGCCTTGATGGAGTAGGCTCGCGTTTGGTCTTTATCGCCGGCATCGATTTCTTAGCGAAGTGATTGCCTGGTTTGTTCATACGATGATTCCTTTACGCCGTTCTCAAAAGTAGGACAAAGCCCGTGCAGTACATGATTCTCACTATGGATGCGATCCCGTTGCTAAACGGCATCCCGATCAAGAACGGAAGCGAGCTCCATGCTATCCACCAATCGAGCGCATGCATGCAGTATACGGCCATTCCTTCTCGTCCATAAAAAAGCAGGGGCTTCTTTATGGAATAGCTGATAGCCGGATGGGAGGCTTTTGAGAGGACGGCGGCGGCCAGGCAGACCGACAGCGTGCCCGCGATGGCGGCGATAAGGGCAAGCGCTACGTTGTGATAGGCACGAGTTGCGAGCTCGAGTGAACTGTTGCTTGAGGCAACGAGCCAAAGGAGAACGGATATCGGCAGCGCGAGCCATTTACTCTTGATCTTGCTGAATAGGTCAAGTTGCTTCGCCGCATACCCTACGTACATGAAGAAGATCGCCACAAGCGCGATGTCGAAGCTAAAGGGCAAGTAGATGCCAAGTCGAGCGCCTAGCGAATAGCCAAGCGCAAGGCTGGTCAAGCTGAGGATGCCCAAGACGGCTAGTGGTTTCTTGGAGCGTTGCGCCGCGGTCGCCGCGATGTTGAAGAGGATTCTGGCGACAAAGAGGACCACGAGGAACCACGCCATTCCAACGGCGACGACCTCGGGCGTTTCCAGGTCGATGCCGGAGGCGAAAATGTAGGTGAGAGCAAGGGACAGGATGCTTTGGCCCGTTATGGGGCCAGATTTGAGTGCGAGCATTCCGTGCCAAAGCAAAAAGACTATCGTGTAGGGCAGCAGCAACCTTTTTGCCGACGACGTCACGAGCGACATCAGGGGTTTTGGCTTAAACGTGTACCCAGCCAAAATGAAAAATAGGGGCATATGAAAAGAGAATATGTATCGATAGAGCGCCGACTCCGGTGATATCGTGTGGCCGACTATTACAAGAAGGCACGCGAAGCCCTTGGCGATGTCTATCCATTCGAACCTTTGCGAAGGATGCGGAGGCACGCTGGCCGGCGTTATTACAGGGCTCGTTGTCGATTTGCTCATATCTAGTCCTTAGCAATTGCGTTTACGGTTAATTGTACTTAGCTAAGGCTCTTCTGTCATTTCCCGTTTGCATCGCGTCGGTCGCTTTTGACTGAAACGGGTGTTCTCGGTGTATCGGGGGACCGCGTGTTGGAGATCGGTCCCATCGCGCTACAATCATTTAACGTTCGTTACGGTAATGAGAGGAACATCATGTCTGAACTTGCTACAGTTGAAGACTCTCGCAATGTGATCGTTATCGGTGACCCCGATCTTGGTGTCCTGGCTCCTTCGTGGAGGCTTAAGGAGACGCTTGAGATTCTTGGATATGGAGTGTTCTACTTCTCAGCGCATACATGGCCGCTGCTCTTTCAGGGCGGCGCGGCGCACCTTGCGTTTTTAAGAAACCTCATCAACCGTTGGGACGTTAAGGCCCTTGTTCTGGCAGATGGCGTTCAGGTCGACGCAGAGCAGTCGGATGTCCTGGATAATCTTAGCGTGGTTGTCTACGCACTCGATCAACAGCAGTGCCGTTGCTCCCTCGATTCGCTGAACACGGCTGCGGATCTTGTTATCTGTGCCTCTGATATGGAGCACGAGGGTCGGTTTTCTAGCAACTTGTTGCTTCCGTTAGCTCCGGACGCGAAGCTTCGCTCCACCGTTCTTGCAAACGACATTGCCCTTTCAAGGGGATATCTTTGTTTGCAGGAGTTCACGCCCGAGCGCCTTGCGTGCCTTCAGGGGCTGGCGGACAGCAACGATACCGTTGTGCGCTGCTTGGGCGACTCCTGGCCCGAGGAAATCAAGATCCGTCCGGATTCCCTTGCTTATGCGATGGGCTTCTCCAATCTCCTAATTTACTTTGATGAGGGTGATGGCGAGCCCGCGCCACTTCAGCGCTATTTGATGATGTGCGGGTCCATCATAGGCGATGCCTCAGTTCTGGTTCTTTCGCGAGACGATATGGGCTATCGTGTTGAATGCGGCGGACCCATTTCCTACGGCGCTTTTCTGGAGCGGTATAATTGCGAGGCCGAGGATGCCGCCTTCGAGCAATTTGTGGCTTCAGCGTTCGACAGCTTGTTCGATGGGGAGGCTTCTTTTATCCACTGCCGCATCGCGACCCTGTTTGGTTATGTTGGCAAGGGCAATTTTGGCGACGAGTACATCTTGTCCACCATCGCCAAGCGCTTGAACCTAAGATGCCCTGGAACGATTTTGCTCGCCGTGGGTGAGGATCCCTGGCATACGCTGGTGCATCGCGGCATCTACTCCATTGGACTTGAAGATTCGTTTGCGCTCGATCGGGCTCTCGAGGCCAGCTCGATTGCTCTTGTGATGGCTGGGTTGCTATTTGATCAAGGCGTTCGCTGGACCATGGGCAAGGGCGAGTTGGTTTCCACGCAGATGCATTCTGACTTGCCGGGTATCGCCTCTTTCTGTCAGGTCGCGCTGCTCAATGACACGCCGGTCTTCTTCTACGGCATCGGTAAGGGACGGAAAGCTCCTGGTTCGCTATATGGGCTCGCTTGGCGCGAGGTTCCTTGCCCGCGACGAGATGACCGCGAAGGCGGTTCTCGCGGCGGGCGTGTCTCCAGATCAGGTAGCCAGGCGCGCTGACGTTGCGTTTACCGCGACCTCTGAGCCCAGTGCGTATGCTGATCAGTGGCTCATCGACCACGGTGTCGATTATCGAACGGAGAAGCTGATCGTGGTGTCGCTTCGCGATTACGAGAACGTGGTTCCCGGATTCGATAAGACCGTGGCTCGCGCTCTCGATTCCCTTGGCAAGCGATATCAAGATGCTCGTTTCTTGTTCTGCATTCTCGACCAGGACGATATCGTTCCGTCTCAAGCGGTAATCGATGCTATGGAGCTTTCCGATCGCGCCCTCATCTTTAATCCCGGCGACGATATCGATGCCATCGCGGGAATGCTCGTTCGTTGCTACGGCGGGTTGTCGATGCGCTATCACTGCTCGTTGATCTTGGCTCGAAGCGGCGTCCCCTGTGTTGGTTTGGGCTACCTACCCAAGGTTGTGTCGCTGTACCGCGAGTGCGGCCTTGGCAATCACATTCTTCGAATGGATGCTGATTCCGATGAGATCTTCAGGCATCTCGTCGATCTGTTCGAGGGGAGGGAGTTCCTTCTCTCGCGCATCGAGAAGGGCGTGAGCGTGCTTAGCGATCTTGCGAACGAGTCTGAGGATGAGGTCGTCGCGTGCTTGGAGGCCGGCACCTCGGCTGCTCAACTGCTTTCGCACGGATCCGAGCTGTATCAGCGTAATATCACTGGAAACAGCGAGCAAATCGATTACCTGCGTTGGCACGCATGGGTTCTCGAAACCGAACTTCAGGAAACTACCTCGCAGCTAGAGGAGAAGAATCGATATCTGGAGAAAATAACAAGCGAGGCAGATGCACTTCGCGCTGAAGTGGACGAGTTGAGGAACTCCACGTCTTTCAAAATCGGCTCCAAGCTCACGTACCTTCCCGGCAAGCTTAAAGCGCTCATCCAGAAGTAACGTCTACGAATAAGGCCGCTCGTCTATCCGGGCGGCCTTATTCGTTATGGTGTGTAGCTACGTGCGCTCGATAAGCTCTACGAGCTCCGAAATCGCATGAGCCTGCGAAGGTTCATCGAGGATATAGTCTGCAATCGGTTTGGCGGTTTTCTTGCGTTCGGCCCGCCACCGCTTTACGCCTCTATACTCTTCGATCCTTTGGCGAAGGGTGGGTTTAACGCCGGCGTTCTTAATGGCTATCTCCGCTGCATCGCGCTTGCGCCGGGCCTCATCGATCACGTAACCCGTGGTCCCGCGCGCCGCATGCCATTCGATAAGCTTTCCGTATTCTTGGAACCTTATCCTGTCGACTCGCTCGGTGCCCCAGCCCTTGCTCTTGGTGGTTTGATGGGGGTTTTCTCTCCTCATCGCAAACCAGATCTTGTTTGTAAACAGGCAGCGCTTGGAGCAGAATGCGGCTTTGTGCCTAAAGATGCTCTCCATCTCAGCGGGCCTTGTGGTGCTGAATTCTATGTGTTCCCGTTTAAGCATGGGCGTAAAGTACAAGAGGGTCGCGAACTCGTAGTCGATCCTCCATGAGGCGTCGCTTCCAGATTCAAACACCTCATCAAAGGGGACGTATTCCATATTCGCCTTCGTAAGATCGGGCGTGCAGCACAGCCTACACGGAACAATGGTCTCGATCTCTTTTTCAATACAGTATTCAAGGAAGGACTTGAACTGTTCCGTATAAAAATTGGGCAGAATCTGGTCATCGCAATCAAGGAAGATGGTCCATTTGCCGTTAAGGTCGGGGATAACCTCGTTTCGCGTTTGTCCCGGGCCAACGTTCTCGTGACTGACAACGCGAATCCTATCATCCTTATCTGCATATTGCCTGGCTATGGCAAGCGAGTTATCCGTTGATCCATCGTTGGCGACAATGATCTCAAGGTCCTTGCAGGGTTGGTTCAGAGCGGACTCGATGGCGGAACCCAGATAGCGCTCGCCATTATATACGGGAATGAGAACACTTAAAAAAGGCATGCGGATCCTTTCAACGCTTTGGGTGCAGGTATATATGTGTGCGCAAATCGGCTTTTATAACTACCCGCATCGATTTAGTATACATGCACTTTTCATTCAGGGTTTGCTGTTCGTGCTATAGTAATCCGATATCAAATCAAGCGTGTATTAGGCCTGGGTAAACAGATTGTCAGCCGTTTAGCCTCTCGGGTCGTTTTTATGGGGGTTACCGTGCAAATATTTGATCTGGTTATCGGGGTCTTGCTCGTTATCGGCTGCCACGCCTTCTTTCTCGTCCTTGATGGCTTTCCCGTCTCGCGCGATCGCGTTGCCGCCGCGTTATGGGGCCTTCCCTTCGTCCTATTGTTATGCGGGTTCGTTTTTCTTGATGTCAAAGGATGGCTTGAATGCGAATGGTCTTTCACGCCCGCTATGGTTTCCCTCATCGTGGGTGGATGCCTTATGGCTTTTCGCCCGCATGTCACTCGATATCAGCGCGGCCTTCCGGTATCGAGCGCCCTTGCATTCACCATTTTTAGAGATGTTCTGCTCATACTTGGGGCCGCGGTTCTATCCGTGGTGCTCATAGAGCTGCCTTGGAACGATGAGTTCTACGCTCTGCCCGCCAACATGGTTCTCCTGAACTTCGCGATGATCGCCCTCGGTTTCGTGTGCCTGTATTTCCTTGGCTTGCGTTCGGGTTCGCTTGTCGCCGTGGGCATGTCGTTCCTCTTCTTTGTGGGTATCGCTCAGTACTTTATCTCCCAATTTAAACAGTCTTCAATCCTGCCAAGCGACTTGATGGCCCTTGGCACCGCTATGGCAGTGAGCGATGGTTACGACTTTGTCTTTACCGACTCTATCGTCTCGCTCGTTCCGTGGTATTCCGCCGCCATCGTCCTGCTCTCCTTTATGGTTCCGGTTCGTCCTCGGATCTTCGGTAAGAGGCGCTATTCCATGGCCATCGAAGGCGCGCTTGGCTGTGTTTTCTGCTTTGCTTTTGCTCACGCGCTTGTGACCACGGACTTTGTGAACACCTTTGGGTGCACCAACAGTTATTGGGATCCTTTGGGAGTTTACAAGACCCAGGGCTTTCTCCCATCTTTTACGTCCCTTGCCCAATCTTTGGCCATCAAGGAGCCGGAAGGGTATTCCGATCAAAAGGCGGATCAGCTAGAGGAGGGTTACGCCTCGCAATATGATGCCATCAGGGGCTCGAGCGAGGGCGTCCGCATGGCGCAAGAGCAGTTTGCAGGGCAAAAGCCCGCCATCGTTGCGATCATGAACGAGTCGTATGCCGACCTGTCCGTATTCAACGGTCTTGAAGGCGGCTATGAGGGTGCTGCGTATCCCAGAACGCTGCAGGACGGCATCGTCGGGGGTAAAGTTCTCTCCTCAGTGTTTGGCGGCGGAACGTGCAACTCTGAGTTCGAGTTCCTTACCGGCGTTTCCATGGCGCACTTGGGATTTGGCACCTACCCCTTCACGTCCTATAACCTTTCCAATATCGCCAGCCTGCCCAAGCAATTGAACTCTTACGGCTATGCTTCCACGGCGATCCATCCCTATATTGCGACCAATTGGAATCGCGACGTTATCTACGGGCAGATCGGTTTCGATGAGTTTATCGACAGGGATGATTTCGATGGGGGAGAGTGGTATCACGCCGGCCTGTCCGATGCGTGCAGCTACGCTAAGATCCTCGACATTCTTCGGGACGATTCCTCGCCCCAGTTCATCTTCGATGTGACCATTCAAAACCATGGCGGATACGACTGGGGCAATATCCCGGCAGACCAGCTTCCTTCCTATTCTCCCCAAGGTGTCTCGGATACCGTGAGGAACGCGTTGAACGAATATGTGGCCTGCATCAATAAGTCGGATGCCGACCTCGCATGGTTTCTAAACGAGCTAAGGGTGATTGGCAGGCCGGTTGTCGTTGTCTTCTTCGGCGATCATCAGCCGGCTTTCACCAAAGAGCTCAACGATGCCGCATTTGGAGATACCGATAGCATCGCGGGGCAGGCAAGGATTTACGAAACCCCTTATTTCATGTGGGCCAACTACGACCTTCCCAGCAGCGACCAGGTTTCTCAGTACATGGATACCAACATCTGCAATCTTGCAGGTCTTCTTTTGGAGTACGTCGGCGTTCCGCTCACGGAGTATCAAAAGTCGTCTCTTGCGCTGCAAGAAACGCTTTCGTATCTCAATGCGTTTGGATATCGATCGCCTGATGGTCAGTGGTATTCCCTCGATGATGATGAATCCCCCTATAGCGACCTGGTGAACGATAGGGCCGCTATCCAATATCGAAACTTTGCAGAGTTGATCTAGAAAAGAGCGGAGCCCTCATATAAGGACTCCGCTCTTTTGCAACGTTATCGCGAATCTTTATGCGCTATCTATCGCTTTCTGAGATCTTGTAGACTTCCAGCTCCCATTGCTTGCGCTCCGTCTTCGCAAGATTGTCCAGCACAAGGCCGGTTGCGAAGGACAGGCCGCATAAAAACATGAACGCCGTTGCCAGCAGAGCGGTTGGAAGCCTGGGTACCAAGCCCGTCTCAAAGAACTCGACGATGACGGGAATGCCTAAAAGCAGGCCGATGGCAGCAAGTACGAGGGCGGCTAGCGAGAAGAATTTTAGGGGACGATAATTTTTGAACAGGGATGCGATGGCGATCATCACCTTCATGCCGTCACCAATGGTGTTCAGCTTGGAAACGCTGCCT